>Ga0272446_1000441_pt1 | contig 65978 bp, 48 predicted proteins | sample YNPCB0061_FD_194587 | JGI IMG/M metagenome (GOLD analysis project Ga0272446, IMG submission 194587) | Hot spring microbial mat communities from Yellowstone National Park, WY, United States - YNP-CB-006-1 | ecosystem: Environmental > Aquatic > Thermal springs > Hot (42-90C) > Sediment | place...
CTACGCCGCTATTCCCCCCTCGGCAGAAGAAAGCCCTGCATGAAGCGATCCTCGATGAGATTCTCGAAGAGCGGGTCGAGTCGAGCAGAAGCCGGCTGAACTGCCGCGGGGTGAAGCGGAAGATGAGTAATTACAACCTGCGCCCACGCAAGCGGCAAAGGAGCCGCCGGATCGATGCCGCCAGACGAATCAGGATTGTTAAGTGAACAGTATTGGGGTTAGCGCGTCCGCGACGAAAGGCGATTGATTGATTCCTTGTCCATTCAGCGGGGCCTGCCCATCCCGCGCCTCAGTTCGCCTGCGCGATGACGGCGATGGCGGCCACCAGGATCACGACGCCTGTCCACATCAGCCGCGTGGCGCGCGCGCCGGCGCCTTTCCACTCGCCCGTCGCCGCGCCCCAGACGTTGGCCATGATGATCACCGTGCTCATGAAGATGGGCCAGCCGAGCACGCCGCCCAGCCGCCCCATCGCTGCCGCGCCCATGCCGTAAATGCTGACGCCGATGTACCACAGGAATCCCATCAGCGCCGCGCCCGCCCAATACCAGCCGCGCGTACCGGCGCCCGAGTAGACGCCCCAGGTGCGGTTCCTGCCGAGCAGATACACCGCGTAGCCCGCGTTGACGAAGAAGCCGCCCGCCAGCGCGAGCGCCCAGAGGGCGTTGCCGGCGAAATCAGGGCGCGCGCCCAGCCGGATGGCTTCCTGCTTGAGCGGCTCGCCGAAGACGAAGCCGAAGTTCAGCGCCGGCGACAGCACGCCGGAAGCGATGCAGATCAACAGCCCGGTGAACACGCCGCCGCGCTGCTGCGCCCGCCCGGCCTGCTCGTTTTGCTTCTGCTCGCGCAGCGCGCCGGCTTTGGAGCAGACGATGATGCCGGCGATGACGAGCGCCAGCCCGGCCAGCAGGATCTGTCCGCGCCGCGAGAACAATTCTTCCGGGTTTTGTATCAGCAGCGGCAGCAGCGACCCGAGGCTCGAGGTGATGCCCAGCACGATGGCGAAGGTCAGCGCCATGCCCACGCGGTCGATGGCGAGCCCGAACAGCGTGGAGCCCGCGCCCCAGCCGATGCCGCAGGCCACGATCAGCGCGAGCACAGCCGGGCTTGTGGCCGCCACGGCTTCGCCGAACGAAGGCACCGTGACAAGGGCCACCAGCAGCGGCAGCACCACCAGGCCGCTGACCGAATACACGAGCCACGTGTTCTCCCACTTCCACGCGGCCATCTTTTTCATGGGCAGCGCGAAGCTGCCGTGCAGCACGCCCCCGGCGACGACCGTGAGCGCGGCGGCAAGGCTGGATGTTTCCTGCATGGCTTCAGGACAGGAATATCACAGCCGCGCGCTTCAACGGACGAGCGGGTCCTCGACCCACGGCGGCGTGGCTTCGATCAGGCGCCCCAGCTCCGGCTCCACCCGCTCCATCTCCAGCTTCATCGCCCACGCCGCGCGGCGGTAGCTGAAGTGGCCTTTGACGCCCGAGCGCAGGCGGATGATGTATTCGGCCTCGGCGAAATCCATCTGGAACAGAAACCGCCCGCGCGCGGCGAACGGCAGCAGATAGTGGGACGCCTTCTCCGGCAGCCGCGCGGCGGCTTGCCGCGCCGCTTCCAGCGCGGCGTTGTACTCACTCTCGAGCCCGGCTTCGCGGACCGCGTCCGGCGTTTCAAAGCCGTGCCGCCACGTCCACGCCTGCCGCGTCTGATGGCAGCGTCGGTGGCGGTGCAGATCGCGGTAGGCGCCGATGTCGATGCGCAGATCGAATGCATAGGGGGCAGTGCGGAAGGCGCGCAGCAATTCGTCGCGGCGTCCGCGAGGCCCGAGCGCGGCTTCGAGCACTTCCATCTGCCGCGGGCGGCTCCACGAACGGACGGTTTCATGCAGCGGCTCGAAGGGCCACTCCGTCACGCTGTACAGCAGCGTGGAGGCGATCCCTGCCAGCGGGTCGTCGATGCGTGTCAGCCGCACCGGGCCGGCTTCCGCGCCGTCCCACGCGGGCAGATTGGCGCTTGCCCACTGCGACACCGCTGCAAGCGCCGCCGGCGGGTACGGGTCCGGGTCGACGTATTTCGCCAGCGTCGGCGCCAGCGGCTCCTGTGGCGCGCCTTCACCCCACGCCACGTCGGGCGGGCGCGCGCAAGCGGCGGCGGTCTCTTCGCCGATCTCGCGCAGTTCGGCGTAATCGGAGGCGCGCCAGCGGCGGATCTGCCGCTCGAGGGTGCGGATGCTGGTGACCTGCCCCACGCCGGTGGGCACGCCAAGAAAGAGCAGGTAGCGCGCGACGTCGAAGGCGCGCGCCGCGATGTTGCGCTCGTACGCATCAGGCTTCATTGAATCCGGGCGCGGCAGTTTCGACTTCAGGTGTTCCACCATGCGGGTGTGCATGCGCTGATAGGCTTCGAGCAGCGCGCGCGCCGCGGCAGAGCAGATCTCAGACGCTTCGCCTTCAGCCTCGGGCGGCGTCACAAAGCCGCTGCGCGCGAAGTCCTGATACCGCGACGAGCGCGCCTGCCCGTCCCACAGCGGCTCGTCCTCGATCTCGACCGCCGCCAGCTCGCTGACGCCCTCAAAGCTCAGCGCCAGGTGGCCCAGGTCGGCGATGGAAGCGTGCCCGTACTGGAAGTAGAAACTTTCGAGAAATTTCGAAGAATCGTGCGCGCGCACCCACTCCACCGAGTCGCGGATCGAGTCCGGCGAGCGGCTGTAGCGGGCGAGCGCATAGGCGAGCTTTTCGGGCGGCATCGGCCCGGCGGAGATGACACGAGGCACGGCTGTTATGATAGCTGGCAATGCGCATCCAGGTGAACTTGCTCCACCCCGACGCGATCCTCCCGCAGTACGCCCACGGCCCCGAAGAAGACGCCGGCATGGACCTGCACGCGGTGGAGGATGTTTTGCTCGAGCCGGGCGTGCCAGCGCTGGTTCCCACCGGGCTCGCCATCGAACTGCCGCCCGGCTTTGAAGCGCAGATCCGCCCGCGCAGCGGGCTCGCACTGCGCCACGCCGTCACGCTGCCGAACGCGCCGGCGACCATCGACCCCGGCTACCGCGGCGAGATCCGCGTGATTCTGCTGAATCTCGGGCGCGAGCCGTACCAGGTGCGCAAGGGCGACCGCATCGCGCAAATGGTGATCGCGCGCTACGAGGCCATCGAGTGGGTGGAAGCCGAGTTGAGCGAGACGCGGCGCGGCGCGGGCGGGTTCGGCAGCTCCGGACGTTAGGCGCGCCCCTTGCGCCGCGCGCCGGGGCGCGATACACAAATAAGAGCTGATGATCTGAAATCAGGAGGCTCTTATGACGCTCACCCGCCGCACCTTCCACGCGGCCCTGTGCGGGCTGCCCTTCTCCGGATTGCTGAAGGCCGATGAATCCGAAGCGTTCCGCGCGATGCCGTGGAACGGGCCCGCGCGCGTCGCGCGCGTCTACCTGGCCGGCTCGCCGCACTGGCCGAAGCCGACGCTGGACGTCGAAGCCGAGCGCAAGGAAGTGGAGGCGCACCTGGCGGAGGCGGGGCGCAAGAACGCGCATTTGGTGGAACTGGGCGGCGGCGAACTACTGCGCAGCGCCGAAGAAGTGAAGGAGTGGCTGGCCCGCCAGCAGGACATTGACGGCATTCTGCTGCTGCCGCTAACGCAGCCGACGCCGGGGTTCAACGAACTGATCCAGGCGTCGCCTGCGCCCGTGCTCGTGTTCTCGCGCCCATACGCCACGCACGCCTGGTCATCGGTGGCGGGGCTGCGCAAGGCCGGCCGGCGCGTGGATGTGGTCGCATCGTCGAGCTACGGAGATCTCGATCCGTGGTTCCGCATCTTCCGCACCGTGCGCCACCTCCGCAAGAGCAAGGTGCTGGTCGGCACGGAGAACCCGGCGAGCCGCAGCAAGGCGGCCGAGGAATACGGCGCCGCGTTCGGAACCGGGTTTCGCTTTGTTCCGGGCGCGGAGATCCAGAAGGCGTTCCAGGCGGCGGACGGGCGCGAGGCGAAGCGGCTGGCGGAGGAGTTCACGCGCCATGCGCTGCGCGTCGTCGAGCCCAAGCCCGTGGAAATTGAGAACGGCCTGCGGATGCATCTGGCGCTGAAAGAGATGCTGCTGCGGGAAAAGGCCAACGCGTTCACCATTGACTGCTTCGGCACGCTGATGGCGAACACGCTGCCCGGCTATCCCTGCATCTGCTGGAGCAAGCTGAACGACGCGGGCCTGTACGGCGTGTGCGAGGCGGACCTGCACTCGACGATGACGCAGATGCTGGTGACGTCCTATGCTGGCGTGCCCGGTTTTGTCAGCGACCCGGTGTTCGACCTGAGCCGCAACGAAGTGATCCACGCGCACTGCGTTTCAGCGACGAAGCTCAAGGGGCCTGACGGGCCGGCTTCGCCGTACATCATTCGCGATCATCTGGAGACGCACGAAGGCGCCGTGTTGCAGGTGTTGATGCCGTGCGACGAGACCATCACGGTCGCCCGCTTCGTGGGGCCCAAGAAAATGTTGATGTCCACGGCCGTGGTCACCGGCTATGGCGACAGCGACCGCGGCTGCCGCAGCCAGATTCGCACGCGCGTGAAGGACGCCGAGAAATGGCTCGAGAATTATCAGGCAGGGCTGCACCGGGTCATTTTCTACGGCGACCACACGCGGACGCTCGAGCGCATGGGGCGCCTGCTCGGGTTCGAGACGGTGGCCGAGGCCTGAGCTCTACTCGTTGTAGGAGACGCGGAAGATCTGGTTGCGGGCGCGGCCCTCGATGAAGACGGAGCGCACGCGGTTGGCGTCGCGCAACAGGATGCGGGCGCGCGCGTCCACCGGCGCGGCGTCGCCGCGGTTGATGCCGTCCACGAGCCGTGCCTCGATGGCGTCCGCGGTCACGCGTTCGAGGCGGCCGCGGAATTGCAGCGTATCGCCGCCGAAGGCGGAGTCGAAGCGGATCTGCACCTCGCCGTTGCCGCGGTCGGCGAACACGGAAACGCCGCGCAGATCATAGCCCTGGCCGGCGTCCATCGAGAAGATTCCGCGGCCGCGCCCGCTGTAGGAGAACGTGTTGCCCCACCCGGAGCCCCAGCCCCCGCCCCATTGAGACCCGCCGCCCCACCCTGAGCCGCCGGCGCCTGTTCCCCAGCCTGAGCCCGAGCCGCCGCCCCACCCCGTGCCGGGCGCGCCGGTCCAGCCCGTGCCGCCGCGCCATTCCAGATCGAACGTGTAGCCTTCGCGGCCGCCCTGCGGGTCTTCGATGCGAACAACGGCGAGGCCGCGGTTGGTGCGCGGGTCGGCCACCAGTTCCTGCCGCCCGCGCCCGTCGATGCCGCGGAACACAAAGTCGCCGGGATTGGCGGGAAGCGGCCCCGTGCAGTCCAACCGGCGCCAGGAAGCCGGCTGTCCGCTGACAGTGCGGATCTCGCCCGTGTCTGCGCGGATGCCGACCTCGGCCACGCCATCGACTTCCACTTCTGCGGTGCACTTGCCCCGGTCGCCGCCGCCGCCACGGATGCTGGCCCGAATCGTGGCCGCAGGCGCGTTGCCGTATTGCGGTTCGCGCTCGCGCCGCCAGCCTCCCGCGCGGCCTCCCGCATTCCAGTCCGCGCCGGCGCGCCATTCGATATCGAACGTGTAGCCGTCGCGGCCGCCCTGCGGGTCTTCAATGCGAACGACGGCGAGGCCGCGGTTGCTGCGGGGATCGGCGAGCAGGGTCTGGCGGCCCCGGCCGTCGACGCCCTTGAACCGGAAGTCGGCGAAGCTCGACGGCATCGGCCCGGTACAATCCAGGCGACGCCATGCAGCCGGCTGCCCGCTGATGGTGCGGATGCGGCCTTCGCTGCCCTGGATGCCGACTTCGGCGACGCCATCGACCTCTACTTCGGCAGTGCACTTGCCTTGATCGGTGCTTCCCCCGCCGCGGATGTTCATCTGGATCACGGCTTCAGGGCCCTGCCAGCCTTGGCCGAACAGCAGCCCGCCGGCCAGCAGCAGGAATGCGGTTTTCATACGGGTCCTCCTTCTGCGCTTCAAACGGCCGGACGCGCGCGCCCGGCACGGCGTTTCTCAGTAAATCGGCTCACTGACGCGGTGGCCGTAACGGTTGCTTTGCGCGATGCGGACGAAGAAAGAATGCACGGCTTCCACCACATCGCGGATGGGGTTGGCGTTGCCTGCCGTCATGCTGCACATCACTGACAGGATGTAGGGGCGCCCTTCGAGAAAGACAATGCCTGCCTCGGTGCGCACGCCTGGCACGGCGCCGGGCTTGGAGGCGGAGACGACGCCGCGGGGCAGCGCGGCGCGGAAGTCCGCCTGGACGAGTTTCAGCATTTCGATCATGCGGCGCGAGGCGTTGCGGCTGATGAGCCGCTCGCGGTAGATGAATTCGAACAGGCGCGCCATCTCGAGCGGCGTGGAGGTGTTCTCGTCGTTGCGTTTGGCGGCCGCCGAGTCCATCATGACGCGGCGCAGCCGCGTCGCGCGCAGCCCGAGCTGCGCCATCAACTGGTTGACGTTGTCCATGCCGACAAGCGCAATGATCTTGTTGGTGGCCGTGTTGTCGGAGTCGCGGATCATCAGCGTCAGCAGCTCCTCGACGGTCAACGCCAGCGGCTGAGGCCCAAGGCGCGCATCGAGCGTGCCGCTGCCGCCGGCCTTGTCTTTTTCCGTCAGCTCGACCTTTTGATCGAGCGCGAGCGCGCCGGATTCGATTTTCTGGAAGGCGGCGGCGAGGATCGGCACCTTGATGAGGCTAGCCTGAGCGGTGGCCATGTCGCCATTCAAAGAAAGGGTTTTTCCCGAGGAAAGGTCGATCATGGCCACTCCCATGACGCCGTCGAAGCGTTGGTCGATCTGGCGAAGCCGCTCCATGAGCTTGGCTTCGAGCATCGTTGCCGGGTCTTGCGCCAGCAGCGGCAGGGCGAGCAGGAATGCAGCAAAAGTCCTCACGGGAGTAATATAGCGTTAGTGAACTATCTTTGGATCGCCGCAGGTGCGGCACTGGGGGGCATGCTCCGCTATTTCTTCTCGGGCACAGTGGCGCGGCTGGCGGGAGAGACATTCCCGTGGGGCACGCTGTTCGTCAATGTCACCGGCTGCATGGTGATCGGGTTTTTTGTTTCGCTCACCGGCCCCGACGGGCGGCTGATCGTTTCCTCCAACGCAAGGCTGTTTGTGATGACGGGGCTGTGCGGAGGATACACGACGTTCTCCACCTTCAGCCTGGAGACGCTGCGGCTGATGCAGGACAGGGAGTGGGCCTACGCGGGGTTCAACATCGCATCAAGTATCGTGCTGTGCCTGGCCGGCGTGTGGGCGGGCTATCAGGCGGCGATGCTGCTGAATGAGAGGCTGTGACCATGGAATTGCCTGAAGATGCCGTTCTGTTGCGCATTTTTCTGGGCGAGAACGACCGCTGCGGGAAGCGGCCGCTGTATGAAGCCATCGTGCTGAAGGCGCGCGAGCTGCATATGGCGGGCGCCACCGTGCTGCGCGGACCCATGGGTTTCGGGAAGAGTTCGCGGCTGCACACGGCGAAGCTCGAGCGGCTGAGCGAGGACCTGCCGTTCATCATCGAGATCGTGGATTCCAGGGCGAAGATCGAAACGTTCCTTCCGGTCGTCGACGAGATGATCCGCGAGAGCGGTTCGAGCGGGCTGGTGACATGGGAAGGCGTGAAAGTGTTGCGCTACGGGCAGGCGTGACCGCTGTGCTGGGCGCGCTCGCCTGCCTCGCCGCGTTGCTGGCGGCGCAGCATGGTCCCCACGGGCAGCCGCAGGCGGGCGCCGCGCCCTTGCCCGCGCGCGAAGGGCCGCTCCGCAAGGCGCAACTCCTGCTGCGCGAGGGGAAGACCGACGAGGCGCGGCGCGAACTGCAACGGCTGATCCAGGCGGGGCGGAACGACGCGATGACCTGGTATCAGCTCGCGCGCAGCTACCTGCTCGACTTCTACTCGGGCACGGATTACTCGAAACGCCGGACGGCGCTGAATCTCGCGATGGAAGCCCTGGGCACGGCGCTCAAGCGCGATCCCGATCACATTCCCTCCCTGAAAGCCAAGGCTGTGATTCACGCCCGCGCGGAGCTGCTCTATTACGATCCGAACCTCGCCTACCAGCTCGCCGCCCGCGTGGCGAAGCTGGAGCCGAACGCCTATGGCTTCCTGTTGAACCTCTCGGACTGGATGAGCGGCGAGGTGCGCTTTTCGGAGGACACCGGCCACCGGGTGCCGCATGATCCTCTGCTGGGGCTCGACCGGTCGATCGACCTGCTGGAGCAGGTGATTGACGGTTCGATGCCCTACAGCAACGAGGAGTTGACCGCCCTGGCGACGATGGCGAAGACGCTGGTCCGCAGGGGCAATTTCCAGGAGTCCCTGCTGTATTTCCGGCAGGCGCTCGAGCGCACGAAGGAGCCGGCGCTGGTCCACGAATTGATGCGCGAGATGGGCACGGCCTACTACCGGATGGGAGACTACGGCGAAGCCGCACGGCTCTTCTACCAGGCGCTGCAGGTGAACAACAACAACGTGGATCAGTGGCTGCTGAAAGTGGCCATGGACCAGATCCCCGGCGAGCCGCCGCCGATCCCGAAGCAATTCCTGTTTCAGGCCCGCCCGCTGTTGCCCCGCGCCGGCGAGGCGCCGCTGCTCGAGTTCGAGGATATCGCCCCGCGGCTCGGCATCGACCGCTACGACGGCAACGGAACCGCCGCCTGGGCGGATTACGACGGCGACGGCGATCTCGACCTGCTGGAGAGCGGCAGCGGCGAGTTCATCCGGGTCTATCGCAATGACGGGCGCAGATTCTCCGACGCCACCGAAGAGGCGGGGCTGGCGGGCGTGCCCTCCGGTTACAGCCTGAACCTTGTCGATTACGACAACGACGGACGCCCCGACCTGTACATCTCGCTGAACGGCTGGAGCGGCCCCATGAAGAACCGTCTCTTCCACAATGCCGGCGGCCGGTTCGAGGATGTCACCGAAAAGTCGGGCGCCGGCGACCCGGGCAACGGCTTTGTTTCCCTCTGGGCCGATTTCGACAACGATGGGCTGCTCGATCTGGCCATCGCCAACGGCGTTCTCAAGGACGGCAGCGTGCCGCAAATCTACCGCAACAACGGCGACGGCACTTTCACCAACATGACCAAGCAGGCGGGCATCGTGGAACCGCCCGAATACGGCGCCATTGGCATGGCGCTCGGCGACTACGACCGCGACGGGCGCGTTGACATCCTCATCAACGGCCTCGACCCCGCGCCCAACCGGCTGTACAAGAACCTTGGCGGATGGAAGTTCCGCGACGTGGCGCGCGAAGCCGGCCTCGTGCAGCCTCCGCACAACGGCTTCGTCTGTTTCCTGTTCGACTACAACAACGACGGCTGGCCCGACGCGCTCACCACGAGCCTCGCAGCGTGGGAGTCCGTGGTGGCCGCCCTCCGCATCGACTACGTCGTGCCCAAATCGCGCGTCCATCCTGATTCGAGCCGCCTGTTCCGCAACAACCGCAACGGCACGTTCACCGATGTCACTTTCGAGGCCGGGCTGCACTTCCCCGTCGGCGTCATGGGCGCCGGCGTGGCCGATCTGGACAACGACGGATACCTGGACCTGTATCTGGGCGTGGGCGACCCGCAGATGTCGCGGCTCGAACCGAATCGCTTTTTCCACAATAACGGAGACGGCACGTTCAGCGATCTCACCGATTTCGTGAAATTCCAGAGGCCGGGAAACAAAGGGCACGGCGTGGCATTTGTCGATTGGGAAGAAGATGGCGATCTTGACATTTACGCCCAGCTCGGCGGCCATTATCCTGGCGATTTCGCCCGAAATGCGTTCTACCGGAATCTCAGGGGAAACCGCAACGGCTGGCTTCAGGTGGATCTGAAGCCCGTACAGTCGAACCGGGACGCGATCGGCGCGCAGATGACGCTGCGCTCCGGCGACCTGGCCGTCTACCGCGAAGTGAAAGGCGGCGAAGGCTTCGGCGCCACCAGCCAGAAGCGGCAGCACTTCGGCATCGGCGGGCGGAAGAAGATCGACTCGCTGGAGATTCGCTGGCCGAGCGGCGTGGAGCAGAAGATCGAGACCCTGGAGGCGAACCGGATCATCGAAGTGGAAGAAGGCCGGGGGTGGCGGCGCGTGAAATGAAGCCGCCGCCCCGCATGCGGCACAATAGGCCTGATATGACTCGTCAGCGGGTGTCGTGGACGCTTGGCGCTGCCTTGGCAGCGGGGGCGCTGTTGCTTGCCGCCGCAGGCGCGCAGGATGCCGCCACGGAACCGTTCGAGGAGTTGCGGGGCGTCCTCCCCTTCGTGCTGCGCAACGCCGCCACGCCCGAAAAGCACCAGATCGAGACCATGCCGGGCGGGCTTGCCCTCTTCGACTACGACAACGACGGGCTGCTCGACATCTACCTTCTGAATGGCGCGCCGCAGCCTTCGCTCGCCAAACCGGGACCCGAGTGGTGGAACCGCCTCTACCGCAATCTGGGCGGCTGGAAGTTTGAAGACGTCACGGAAAAGGCCGGCCTCGCGGGCGAGGGCTACGGCATGGGCGTGGCTGCGGGCGACTACGACAACGACGGCTGGACGGACCTGCTGGTCACGAGCGTCCATTTCAGCCGCCTGTACCGCAACCGCGGGGACGGGACATTCGAGGACGTGACGAAAAAGGCCGGCATTCCCGCCACCCACTGGCCGATTTCCGCCGGCTGGTTCGATATGGACAACGACGGCGACCTGGACCTGTTCATCGTGAATTATTGCGTGTGGGATCCGAAAAAAGAGCCGTTTTGCGGCGACAAACGCGCCGGGTACAGGACATATTGCCACCCGAAATATTACGAAGGACTGGCCAATACGCTGCTCAGAAACAACGGCGACGGAACTTTCACCGATATCTCGAAAAGCAGCGGAATCGCCGCAAAAATCGGCAAGGGAATGTCCATCCTCTTTGCCGATTACAACAACGACGGGTTGACGGACGTCCTCGTTACCAACGACACGGTGCCGAATTTCCTCTTCCGCAACGACGGCGGCGGGCGTTTCACCGAGGCCGGCTTCGCGGCCGGGGTCGCCATCGCCGACGACGGCAAGATTCTCTCCACCATGGGCGGCGAGTTCCGCGACCTCGACAACGACGGCTGGCCGGACATCTTCTTCACCGCGCTGGCCAACGAGACCTTCCCTCTGTTCCGCAACCTCGGCAACGGCGTCTTTCAGGACATCACTTACCGCAGCCGCATCGGCGCCGCCTCGCTGCCCCACAGCGGGTGGAGCCTGGGCGTGGCGGATTTCGACCTGGACGGGTGGAAGGACATCCTCACGGCGAACGGGGACGTGCAGGACAATACCGAGCTGTTTTCCAGCCGCGCTTCGAAGCAGCAGAACCAGCTTTTCCTCAATCAGAAGGGGAAGACGTTTTCAAGCGCCGTTTTCGGCACGCGCGCGCAGCACCGCGGCCTGGCGCTCGGGGATCTCGACGGCGACGGGCGCACCGATGCCGTGGTGAGCGTCCTGAACGAGCCCGCCAAGCTCTACCGGAACCGTCTGGGCGCGGAACGAAAATGGCTCGCGCTGCGCCTGAAGGGAACAAAGAGCAACCGCGACGCGATCGGCGCCAAGGTGCGCGTGACGGCAGGCGGGCTCACGCAGTACAACCACGTCTCGACCTCCACGGGCTATCAGTGCTCGAGCGAAAAGACGCTGCGCTTCGGGCTCGGGGAGGCGGAGAAGGCGGACGAGGTCGAGATCACCTGGCCCACGGGGAAGAAACAGACCCTTCGCAACGTGCCGCCGGGCCGCGTCATCGAGGTTGTGGAGGAGTGAGGCGCGCGCGAATCTTGGACCGCAGCACAAACGCTTCTTCGTAATCGGGCCGCAACTCGAGAGCGCGCTCGACAATGCGCAAGGCTTCTTCCAGCCGGTCGCACTGCGAGAGCGCGAAGGCGAGTTCAAAGCGCGCCTCGGGAGTCTCCGGCTGCTGCGCGGCTTCGGCCACCGGCACGGCCTCCGCGGCGCGCCCCTGGCGCGTGAGGAAGCGCGCGTAGGCCAGATGCGCCGCCTGACGGCCCGCGTCCTTCCTGCGTATCGCCGAGCGGAACCACCGCTCCGCAGTCTCCGGCTGGATCAGCGCTTCGTAGCACTGGCCGAGCGCCGTTTCCACGCGGCCTTTCACCGGGTCGTACCGCAGCGCCCGCTCCAGCGGCTCGATCGCCTTTCCGTACAGGTCGGCGGCATAGTAGGCGCGACCGAGGTAGTAGCAGACATCGGCGAGGTGCGGGGCGAGATCGCAGGCGCGCCGGAACGGCTCGATCGAGCCGTGATAGTCCTCGATCTTCGCGTGCGCCGCCCCGAGCGCCTTCCAGTACTGCGCGTTGTCCGGGGAGAGCCGCGCGGCTTCGGCGAAGAACGAGATGGCGTCCGCCGCGCGGTTCTGCGTGAACAGCGCCAGCCCTTTTTCGTACGCCGCCTGCGCCTCCGGCGGAGCGAGCATCAGGACCGCAAGCAGAAGGGTCATCCGCGATTCGAGTGTAGCGCCCGCGGCGCCGCATTGCAGCGGGGGCGCGGGGGTTAGAATCAGGAGCGTGCTTCGAAGAGAGTTTCTGCTGTCGTCTCTGGGCGCTGCCGCCGCCAAAAGCGCCGCGCCGCCGAACATCCTGTTCATCATGTCGGACGATCACGCCGCCCACGCGATTTCCGCCTATGGCAGCCGCATCAACCGCACGCCGAACATCGACCGCATCGCCCGGGGCGGCGCGCGCTTCGACAACTGCTTCTGCACGAACTCGATCTGCACGCCCTCGCGCGCCACGATCCTCACAGGGCAGTACAGCCACGTCAACGGCGTGAAGACGCTGCTCGATCCTCTCGATCCGGCCCGGCCCAACGCCGCCAAAGAACTCCGGGCGGCGGGCTACGCCACCGCGGTGATCGGCAAATGGCACCTGCACAAGGACCCGTCCGGCTTCGATTACTGGAACATCCTGCCCGGCCAGGGCGCGTATCACGACCCCGAGTTCATCGAGATGGGCGTGCGCAAGAAACACGCCGGCTATTGCACGGACCTCATCGGGGACTTCACCATTGAGTGGCTGAAACGCCGGCCGAAGGACCGGCCGTTCTTCCTGATGTGCCACCACAAGGCGCCGCACCGCAACTGGCAGCCCGCGGCGAAATACGCGCATCTGTTCGACGGAGAAACGATCCCCGAGCCGGACAACCTGTTGGACGATTACGCCGGGCGCGCCGCAGCCGCCCGCCGCGCGAAGATGCGCGTCGGGGAGCATATGATGCGCTCCGACCTGAAGACGGACTTCCCGCCGGAGTTGCGCGGCAACGAGCTGCGCCGCTGGGCCTACCAGCTCTACATCAAGGACTACCTGCGCTGCGTGCAAAGCGTCGACGACAACGTGGGCCGCGTGCTCGACTGCCTGCGCGAGGAAGGCATCGAGCAGGACACGGTGGTGATCTACACCTCCGACCAGGGCTTCTTCCTCGGCGATCACGGCTGGTACGACAAGCGCTTCATGTACGAGGAGTCTCTCCGGATGCCCTTCCTCATTCGCTACCCGCGCGAGATCCGCCCGGGGACGGTGAACCGCGACATCGTGCTGAACCTCGACTTCGCCCCGCTGTTCCTGGACTACGCCGGCCTTGCGACGCCCTCGTGGATGCAGGGGAGCAGCTTCCGTCGCAACGCCGCCGGGCGCACCCCTGGCAACTGGCGGCGCTCGATGTACTACCGCTACTGGATGCACCTGGACGGCGATCACGAAGTGACGGCGCACTATGGCGTGCGCACGCTCACGCACAAGCTCGTGTATTACTACGGCAAGCCGCTGGACGCCTCGGGCAGCCGCAAGGAAGAAACGCCGCCCGAATGGGAGCTGTTCGATCTGCGGAAGGACCCGCGTGAAATGCGCAACGCCGCCGGCGACCCTGCGTACGCAGACACGCTTGCGTCGCTGAAACAAGAGCTCGCGCGGCTCCAGAAGCTCTACGGCGACACGCCCGCCTGAGGCGCGGCCATGCCGCGCCGGGTGGCGTAATAGACAGCGAACGAGCCCAGCCAGTGGCCGCCTTCGTAGTGCTCGGCGCGAATGGCGGCAAAGCCTGCTTCGGCGAGGCGCGCCGCCAACGCCTCGAGCGGCTTGCGCCGCGGATGCTGTGCGGACAACGCGGAGGCGATCCCGTCCAGCATCCACGCGCGGGAGAAGTTCAGCCCCGCCAGGTGGTAGAGCTTCCCGTCGGTGACATCGGTGACGCGCGTGGGCTCAAGATCGATGCGAGGCAGAAACCGGCGCAGCCACTGCGCGAACTCCCCGGGCGGCAGCACGCGCCGCACGGCATCGGCTTCGGCCAGGCACGGCGAGAGAAAATCCTCGCCGGAGGGCTCGTAAGAGAGCGGGCAGGCGGCGTCCTTCACGTAATAGTCGCGGATGCGCGCCGCGAGCAGTTGCTCGAAATCCTTGCGTCCGGCTGTGCGCGCATAGTCCAGCGCCAGCCCCAGCGCGAAGGCGGTGTTGGAGTGCTCGCCCGTCCGCACGGGGCGCGGCAGTTTGGGAAGCCAGGAGCTGAACCGCGACACGGCGGCGTCTTCCAGCGGCAGCAGCGCCGCCGACCAGCGGCGGGCGTCGGCGTCGTCCCACTCGCGCAGCTCGGCGGCCAATTGCAGCAGCCACGCGAGACCATAAGGACGCTCGAATGTCTGGCGTCCGGCGCCGTTGAGGTAGCGCGCCTCCGCAGCAAGGTTTTCCGCCGTGAGGCTGCGCGCCAGCGCGCGCCGCGCTTCCTGCGCGAAGGATTCGTACGGGTACAGCCGCGCCAGGCGCACGAGCAGCCAGTGGCCGTGCACGGAGGAGTGCCAGTCATAGCAGCCATAAAAGGCGGGCGTGAGTTCGCGCGGGGGGCGCGCGTCGGCGTCCGAATGGAGCACGTGGGCGATCTTGTTGGGATACTCGCGGTGGACGCAATCCAGCGCCAGCCGCGCCATGCGCGCGGCGAGAGCGGGGTCAGGCGGTGCGGCCGGGGAAAGCATGGCAGTGAACGCAAGCAGCAGCAGGGTTCGCATCGGGATCGGGATGGTTCCGATCATAACAGGCGCGCGGAAACACGGCGGGCGCCGCGGCCGGAGCAGCCGGGGCGCCCGAGGGATGGAATGAGCGGCTCAGGCATCGAGAATCGGCCGGCCCGGCTCGGGCCAGTCGATGTGGAAGAACTTGCCGCGCGGCCGGTCGGTTCGCTCGAAGGTGTGCGCGCCGAAGAAGTCCCGCTGGCCTTGCAGCAGGTTCGCCGGCAGCCGCTCGGAGCGGTAGCCGTCGTAATAGGCGAGCGCGGAGGAGAACGCCGGGATGGGCACGCCCCGCAGGGCGGACTCGGCCACCACGCGGCGCCAGTTCGCCTGGCAGCGGTCGATCTCGCTCTTGAAATACGGGTCGAGAAGAAGGTTGGGGAGGTTGGCGTCGCGGTCGAAGGCTTCCTTGATCTTTTGCAGGAACCGCGCGCGGATAATGCAGCCGCCGCGCCAGATCATGGCGATTTCGCCGAACTTCAGCGTCCAGTGGTATTCCTTCTGCGCCTCGCGCATCAACTGGAAGCCCTGCGCGTAGGAGCAGATCTTGGAGCAGTACAGGGCGTCGTGGATCGCCTGGAGGAAGGCTTTGCGGTCGCCGTCGAACCTGGCCGCGGACGGCCCCTGGAGCACTTTCGACGCGGCTGCGCGCTCTTCCTTGATCGCCGACATGAAGCGCGCGAACACGCTCTCGGCGATCGTGTTGGCAGGCACGCCCATGTCGAGCGCGTTGACCGAGGTCCACTTGCCCGTGCCTTTCTGGCCCGCAGTGTCGAGGATGTAGTCCACCAGATAGCCGCCCGTGTAAGGGTCCTTCTGCTGGAGGATGTCGGCCGTAATCTCGATCAGGAAGCTGTCGAGGACGCCCTTGTTCCACTCGGCGAATACCTCGCTGCACTCGGGCGCCGTCATGCCGAGAACGTGCGTCATGATCCAGTAGGCTTCGCAGATCATCTGCATGTCGCCGTACTCGATGCCGTTGTGGCACATCTTGACGTAATGGCCGGCGCCGTTGGGCCCGATGTAGGTGCAGCAGGGCACGCCGCCCTGGACCGGCTGTCCGGGCTTGGCGCCGGTGAGCGGCTTGCCCGTGGCGGCGTCCACCTTGGCGGCGATGGCGGTCCAGACGGGCTCGATTTCCTTGTAGGCTTCATATTCGCCGCCGGGCATGAGCGAAGGGCCGAAACGCGCGCCTTCCTCGCCGCCGCTGACGCCGGAGCCGATGAAGCGGATGCCTTTGGCCTTGAGGTCGCGCTCGCGGCGGATGGTATCGTTCCAGTTGGCGTTGCCGCCGTCGATGAGGATGTCGCCCGGCTCGAGCAGCGGGACGAGCTGATCGATGACGGCATCGGTGGGCGCGCCGGCCTTGACCATGATGATGATCTTGCGCGGCCGCTTGAGGCTGGCGGCGAATTCCTTCAGATCGGCGAAGCCCGCCAGCCCGCCGGGCGTATTGGGATTCTCGGCCACGAACTTTTCCATCGTGGCGGTCGTGCGGTTGTGGACGGAGACGCGGAACCCGTGGTCCGCGATATTGAGCGCCAGGTTCTGGCCCATGACGGCCAGGCCGGTGAGACCGATATCAGAAAGTGGTTCTGCCATGGTGATTGCTGAGCCTCTGGGAATCGCAGTTGAGAACATGGGTCCGGCGCGGCGCCGGACCCGGGAATGAAGCTATCGCTGGATGCGCGCCGAGCCGCCTTTGGCGAAGGCGCGAACCTGATCCACGGTCGCCATGGTCGTGTCGCCTGGGAATGTCGTCAGCAACGCGCCATGCGCCCATCCCAGTTTCACGGCCTCCATCGGCTCTTCGCCGGTGAGGAGCCCGTAGAAGAAACCGGAAGCGAAGCCGTCGCCGCCGCCGACGCGGTCGTAAATGGGCAGCTCCGCCGCAGGCGCCTGGAAGGTTTCGCCGTTGATCCAGGCGACGGCGCTCCAACTGTGGTGGTTGGTGGAATGCACCTCGCGCAACGTGGTGGCGACGATCTTGACGTTCGGATATTTCTTCACCACATCGGCGATCATGGCAATGAACACGGAAGGATCCAGCTTGGACTTTGCGGCCACCTCGGGGCCGGGAATGCCCAGGCCGAGCTGCAGGTCCTCCTCATTGCCCACCAGCACATCCACGTGGCGCACGATGCGGTCGATGACGGAGACGGCTTTCTCCTGCCCGCCCCAGATGCCCCAGAGCTTGGCGCGGTAGTTGAGGTCGAACGACGTGACCGCGCCGGCCGCCTTGGCCGCCTGCATGGCCTCGATGATCACTTCGCCGGTGGTTTCCGACAGCGATGCGAAAATGCCGCCGGAGTGGAACCAGCGGACGCCTTCGGCGAAGATGGCCTTCCAGTTGAAATCGCCTGGCTTCAGCAGCGCGGCGGCCTCGTTCGAGCGGTTGTAGAAGACCACCGGCGGGCGCACGCCGAAGCCCTGGTCGGAATACACCGTGGCCATGTTGGGCCCGTTGACGCCGTTGTGCTTGAACCGCTTGTAGAACGGCCGCACGCCCATGGCGCGGACCCGCTCGGCGATGAGGTCGCCGATCGGGTAGTCGACCATCGCCGTGGCGATGCCCGTCTTCATGCCGAAGCAATCGGCCAGATTGGCCGCGCAGTTGTATTCCCCGCCGGAGACATGAATTCTGCATTCCGTCGCCTTGCGGAAGGGGATGATGCCAGGGTCGAGACGGTGGACCAGCGCGCCGAGGCTGAGGAAATCCAGCGCGCCCGAGGAAGGGATCTCTAAGCCGTACTTCATGGTGTGCTCCGTGTGCCTGATCGTAAGGTGGCGGCTGCGTCTGAGCCGGCTCGGCCGCGCCGTTGCTCCCGGAGAGGCCGCGGCGCGGATCGACTCCACTATAGCAAACTGGCATGTCAGAATTCAGGACACGCAGGTGGGGAAATGCGCCGCGGGCCGTCAGGCCTTGGCGCTGCGCCTGAGAATGCGAAGGATGGGATTGTTGGCGAGGCGGCGGCGGCCGAGTTCGGCGAAGCGCGCCTTGGCCCGCGACTTCAGCAGGCGGAACTGCGTCTCGGTGAGGCCCATTTCCTCGCAGATCTGCTCCTGGGTCTGCTCGTAGAGATAGAAGCGGGTGAGGATCTCGCGGTCGCGCGGGGAGATGCTGCGCAATACCTGAAGCATGAGCTGGATGCGCTGCTCGCGCAGGATCTGCTGCTCGGGGTCGTGGCGGTGATCGGCGACCCGGCCGCTCACCTCGAGATCGAGCTGCTCGCGGCGGGAGAGCATGCTCTCCTCGATGTAGGAGGCCACCTGGCGCCGCACGATGGTGCGGACAAAGCCCATCAGTCTCTCGGGTTCCCGCAGCCCCCCGTTCTGAATGGAGCGCACGATGATGAGGAACGTGTCATGGACGCGGTCGTCGAGATCGTGAGACCCGAGGTGGCGGCAAAGGAAAAAGCGGATGCCCCGCGACAGCAGCCGGTAGAGCTCTTCCAGGGCGGCCGCATCGCCCGCCATGGCGCCCTCCACCAGCGGCGTCCAGCGGGGGGGAGAGGGGCTGCCCGGCAGTGCCGGGTCTGCATTTGCCCCCGCGTCGATACGCTCTCGCGGGCTGCCATTGCGTTGGGGATCAGGCTGGAGCGGCATATCCGGTCAGTCCTTCCCTAGATGAATGTAGGCAGCCCAATAACGGGGCTGGGATCGCCACGTCCGGCTGCGGATCATGGCATTTTGGGCCGCTTGCAGCGCAGCCGCAGGACGGCTGCCCTGCAGGAGCGCCGTGTAATAGGCTTCGAAAAAGGCGCCGTCGTCGTCCACTGGCCAGAGGCTGGCGATCACGGAGCGCGCCCCGGCGGCCAGCCATGCGTGAGCGAAGCTGGAAATGCCGGCGCCCCGTTGCGCGGGACCGCCGCCTGTCGAGCACCCGTTGAGCACCACCCGGGTCCCATCGAGCCGGAAACGGGCCACCTCCCTGCCGGTCAAGCCGTCCCGCACGCCGTCCGGGCGGAGCGTCAAGGCCAGGAACGGTTCGCCTGCGGGGAAACGGACGAGCACGGGCAAGGCCGAGCCGGGCTCAAGCTGAAGCTTGTAAGCCAAAGGCGCCGGCGCCGGCTGGACATGGGTGGCGAAATGGAGGTCCGACCAGTTCTGCTGCATGGCGGCGTGCACGGCATCTGCCGTCGCGTCGAAACCGGAGAGCCGGCTGGCCGTGAGTCCGTGATTCTTCCACAGGGCCGCCACCGACTCCACCTCGCGGGCGCTGCCCGGAAGCGTCGGCAGTTCCAGTTCGGGCGACGGCGCGCGGCCGCGGGCCGGATTCCGGCCGGAGACGCCCGCTGAAGCGGGCCGGAGAGAGGATTCCGGGGAGCGCCAGCGCGGGTCCGCGCTATTGTGGATCAGACCGCCCACGGCCAGCAGCTTCTGCGGCGGCTGGTATCCGCCCGCCTCCAGCAACCAAAGGGCTGAGGGCAGCAGAGACAGCGAGACGGATTCGCCCAGCAGGCGCGGCGGCTCGCCGGAATCCCGCAGGGCTGCCAGCGGCGCGCTGAGGGGCTCGTCATCGGCGGAGATCAGCCACTCGCTGCGCTGCGCCAAAGACGCATGCGCGCGCCCGAATGTCAGGCTGTAGAGGCGGGCAGCGAGGTCGCCCAAGTCACTGCCCCTCTCGATCTCCTCGCGAAATCGGCGGAACCCCCGGACCAGTTCCTCCCGGCCGGGCAGCCGCGCAGAAGAGATGGAGTCGTTCGTGACCACCCACATCACCGAATACCGCGGGCCCAGCCAGAAGGTGAACAGCGCCTGGCGAGGATGGAGGCGGGCTTGCGCCCATCTCAACAGTTGCCGGGCATCGGCGGCCGGAGCGGCGCCGGAGAAGGAGGAGGGCGGCACGAAAGAAGCGGTGCGGAGCGGCAGTTCCCCGTTGTTGCCGCCTGCGGCCCGGGAAACGATCCTGCTTGTCGCATCCAGGCCGGCGCTGTCGGGATCGGAGCCCTCCGCCCGCTGCCGTCTCTTGCGGCGCAGCATTCCCAGCGCCCGGCTTTGCTCGACAGCCGCCCAGGCCTCCTCTTCGCGCCCGCGGCCATTGCCGGAAGCCAGCGCCGCCTCGACGTATTCGTTGACCAGCTCTGTCATGGCCACGTCCGCGGCCAGCTCCACAGAGGGATCGGGCAGCACGGCATGGCGCCATTCCATGACGCCAGGCCAGCTCCGACGGCAGGAGGCAAGAGCGGCCTCGGGCCCATGCAGCGCCGCCTCGGCCCGCGCCTCCGCCGCAGCCAGACGCAAAGAGCTCACCGGGTTCTGCCGGGATGAACCCCGCTCCTGGATCCGCTTCAGCCAGACCAGCGCTTCTGCGGGCCGGCCTTGCGCCAGCCGCAATTGTCCCGCCAGCATCCACAGGGATTCCGCATCCGGCAGACGCTGCAAGGTGACGATGCGGAAGGAATTGGCGAGCGCGTCTTCCGCCGCGGCCAGCCGGCCCCTTTCCAGATGGTGCTTGAAAAGCTCGTCCCACAGGTGGCGCTGCACCATCCAGTCGTGCTGGTTCTCCGCCCCTTCCATCGCCTCGCCCCAGAGCCGGGAGAACTCCTCCGGCGAAAGATCCGGCCGGCGCGCCGCCAGACGCACGCGTTGCGCGAGAACCGCAGGGCGGAAGCGGCTGTTGGCAGGCATGAGTTTCAGCGCCCGCTCCAGCGATTCGGCTGCCGCGGGCCAGGCGCCGAGCATCCCGTACAGGGTTGCCAGATTGGACCAAATGCCGGCCTCGGATTCCGCGGTGCCATGCTGCCGCGCCAGTTCGCTTGCTTCCCGCAGCGGCCCATAGGCCCCCTGGAAGTTTTTCTGGTAAAGACGGGCGGCGCCCAGATTGTTGAGGATTTTCGCCAGAAGCCGCCGGTCCCCTTCGCCTCTCGCCTTGGCTTCCGCGCAGACAGAAACTCGCTCGGCTTCCTCATATCGGCTGGCAGCCAACAGGATCGCTGCCTCACGCGCCTTCTCCTTGCTGGTGGAGTTCAAAAGACACGGCGTTTCAGCGAAGGCAGGCAAAAGGAGGGATCTGACCAGGAGGAGAAATGCTGCGAGGCCGCGTGCCATTCCGGTTTTCCGAGGCCGAGTCTGTGTCCCGGTGCCGACGGGGCTGGATCTCCGAGGGGGAGAGTACTAGAAGTTTTAGTACCCTCCCGCCTAGCCACTATATCAAATCCCCTAGGGGATCTCCAGCCCCATGTCTGGTTTTTCGATCACCGGCAGAATCAGTCTCTCTCTCGGAATAGTCCCGACCTCTGCGGGCTACTCTCAGCAGAAATCAGGGGGAAGGATGATGATGATCGGGGAACCGTCCATGCCGCCTCCTTTCTGAGCCGGCCTCCCGGGGCCAGCCTGAGGCGACAGTAGGCAAGGGCTTGCGGCACCCCTGGGGCCTCTGCGCAAGTCATTAAAAATAGAAGGAATAATTTCAGCCCCTGCGTGGTGACGGCGATTACCGGCACTTCCTGCGCGGCTTTCGGGCGCCGCCAGTCACGGGCGCGCAATTCCTGCATCCACAAAGTGAAGACATGCAACGCGGGACCACTTCCACGGCGCCCATTCTGGTTGTCGAGCCGGATCCGCTCCTGCGGGATTGGCTCAGCGCGGCTCTTGGCTCCGAAGGCCACCGGGTGATCGCCGTCCCCGCGAGACGGGATGCCGAGCGGGAGGCTGCGGGAGGCAGTTTCGCCGTGGCCTTGTGCGACCTGGCGCTGCCGGATGGCGACGGACTGCAGTTTCTGCGCTTTCTGCGTCAGCAGCGGCCCGATACGGCCTTCATCCTCATCACGGAGTTCGGCGCGGTTGCATCCGCCACGGAGGCGCTGCGGCTGGGGGCGTTCGATTATCTGGAGAAACCCCTGCCGGACCGGAAGCACTTGGCGCGGGCTGTGCGGCGCGCTCTCGCACTGTCAGCGCATGGCGAAGAGCCCGCCGCTCCGGGGCCGCGGGCGACGCCCGGGTTGTGCGGATCCATGGTGGCGCGCGACCCGCGCATGCTGCATGTGCTGGATCTGCTCGGCAAGGTGGCGCCGACCGCCTGCCATGTCATGCTGATTGGCGAGACCGGGGTGGGCAAGGAAGTGATCGCCCGTTGCATTCACATGCACAGCCGGCGCGCCGCCCAACCATTCATTGCCATCCGGTGTTCCGCGCTGGCCCCAGCGGTGGTCGAAAGCGAGTTGTTCGGGCACGAGCGCGGCGCCGTCGCGGGCGCGGTGTCAAGGAGGTTGGGGGCCCTGGAACGGGCGCAAGCGGGGACGGTCTTTCTGGATGCCGTCGAGGAGCTTTCGCCTCCCCTCCAGGCGAGGCTCCTGGAGGCTTTGCGCGAAGGGCGGTTCCGCCGCACGGGCGGCGGCGTGCCTTTACAGACCAGCGCCCGCGTCCTCTCCGCCTCGACCCGGGACCTGGAGGAAGACGCGCGCTCGGGGCGCTTTCACCCGGAGTTGCTCCGCTTGCTTGGCGCCTTTCCCATCGAGATCCCCCCGCTGCGGGAGCGTCCCGCCGACATTGATGCGCTGGCGGAACAGTTCGCCGGCGCCGCCGCCGTCAAGTTCGGCAAGCCTCAACTGCGGCTGAGCGAGGCGGCGCGGTTCCTGCTCCGTTCTCACCCCTGGCCGGGCAACGTCAGGGAGCTTGAGAACGTGATCGAGCGGGCGGCCATCCTCAGCGACGGCGAGATCCTGCCCGCGCACCTGCCGCATGTGCCGCCGCAGGCGGTGTCTCCCGCAGGCGCGGCATCGCTCAACGTGCACGAGCTGGAGCGGAAGGCCATCGAGGAGGCGCTGCGGCGGCACGCGGGCAACCGCACCCGCGCCGCCCGGGAGCTTGGCATCAGTCTGCGCACCTTGCAGTACCGCCTCAAGGAATACGGGCTGTCGAAGTCCTGACGGGCGGCCGGGCCCGCCCTGCCGCTTCAGGGCCCCAGTCAGAACATGGCAAGCCTGGTTTGTTTCGAACAAGAAACGAGTTTTCTGAAGTATCGGCTGCGCCTTTTGGAAAGCGCCTCAACCGGCGGCCGTCCGGTTGGCCGGCCTTGCCGCGCCGCCCTGACGCCGGAATGTAACCCTGCTTTGATCCTCTTGTAGCGCCCCCTTGCTACATATCGGAAAGCAGGGGCGAAACTGCGCCGACAGAGAGGCCGGTCCCCTGTTCCAATTCCCTCAAGAAGGCACTGCATGGTGACGCTACGACTCAAAGACTACACTTTGTTGTTTCTGCTTCTCGCATCGGCATACGCCCCCCTGGAGGCGCAATTTGACCAGGCCGCCGTCGTCGGCACCGTCCGCGACGAGCGCGGCGGCGCCATTCCCGCCGCCAAGGTGACCCTCAGCAGCCCGGACACCGGCTTCCAGCAGGTTGTGCTGACCAACGAGTTCGGCGATTTCATCTTTCCTTCCGTCCGCATCGGCGCCTACAAGGTCACTGCGGAGAAAGAGGGGTTCGCTCCATCCACGGCGGAAAACGTCGTACTCACCGTGAATGCCCGCCAGCGCGTCGACCTCGTGCTCAAGGTCGGGCAAGTGACGGAGACCGTGACGGTCGTGGAGATTACCCCGCTGCTCGAAACGGACAACTCCTCCAAGGGGCAGGTCATCACATCGCGCAAGATTGTCGAGCTTCCCGTCCTCGGGCGGAATTACTCGTTTTTCGCGCTGCTCTCGCCCGGCGTGCGCGAGTCGCAGTTCTCCAACCAGGGCTCGATCGTCTTCCGCCGGGAGGGCTCATACAACGTCAACGGGCTTCGCAGCGTCTACAACAACTTCCTCCTCGACGGCGTTGACAACAATTTCTACGGCACCACCAACCAGGGCTTTTCCAACCAGGCCATCCAGCCCTCGCCCGATTCCGTCGCCGAATTCCGCCTCATCACGAACACCTATTCGGCCGAGTTCGGCCGCACCGCCGGCGCGGTGATGAACGTTTCTTCCAAGTCCGGAGCCAACGAGCTGCACGGCAGCGTCTGGCACTTCTTCCAGAACGAAAAGATGAACGCCACCGGCTTCTTCAAGCCCGTGCAGAACCGCAAGCCCATCAACAAGCGCAACATGTTCGGCTTCACCCTGGGCGGGCCGCTGCGCAAGGACCGCACTTTCTATTTCGTTGACTATGAAGGCTCCCGCTGGCGCGCCCACACCTTCGCTCTCACCAGCCTGCCCAATGAGGCGATGCGCAACGGCGTCCTGCCTCTCGACGTCCGCGTGCCTTTCACGTTCACCGACGATCAGGGCAGGTCGATTCCTGCCGGCACCGTGATTCCCGCCGGCTCTCCCATCCCGATGACCCGTTTCGCCCGCCGCGTGCTCGCCGAGCTTCCGTCGCCCAACCAGCCTGGCGGCGGCGCGCTGGGCATCGCCAACAACTTCGGCGCCTTCGACATCAACGAAATCGACGACGACAAGGGCGCTGCCAAGATCGACCACCGCTTCACGAACGCCATCTCCTCCTTCTTCCGCTACTCGCACCGCCGCCAGAACATGTTTGCGCCCGGGCTCATCCAGGGCTTCTCCGGCGGCAACAACCTCGGCTTGCTCGACACTTACAACCAGCAGGGGATCGCCGCGCTGAACTGGAGCAAGTCAGCCACCGAGATGGTCGAGTACCGCTTCGCCGTCACCCGCCTCGGCATGGACCGCCTGCCCGCGCAGGTGGGCGGCCCCTCCATGCGCGAGCTGTTCGGCATCACCGGGCTCCCAGAAGGGCCGCGCATCCAGGGCGGCGTCACCCCCCAGGATGTGCTCGGCTTCCCCCGCATCGGCCGCCAGTCCACCAACCCCCAGGCGCAATTCCCGACCACCGTCAACAGCCGCCTCAACTTGTCGAAAATCCTCCAGCGCCATACGCTGAAGTCCGGCTGGGAATACCTGCTGCTGATGCAGGATGTCGATGACACCAACCCGCTGTACGGGCTCGACGGCTACGGCGGCCTCTATTCCCGCATCCCGGGCCAGAGCCTCGGCGCGCTGGCCGGCGCCGCCGCCAACACCGTCCACTCGCTCGCCGACTTCTACTTTGGCGCTCGCAGCTCCTATCAGCTCGCCACCCAGAAGATCGCCAAAATGCGCCAGCAGGCCCACTGGTTCTACCTCCAGGATGACTGGCGCGCCACCAACCGCCTGACCCTGAACATGGGTCTCCGTTACGAGCTCACCACTCCTCCCTACGACGCCAACAACGAGCTGTCCAATTTCGACCCCGTCCAGAACCGCATCGTCCTGTCCCCGGGCGGCGGCATCAGCGAGCGTTCGATGCGCGACATGCGCTGGCTCCTCTTCTCGCCCCGCCTCGGCGCGGCGTACCAGCTCAACCAGAAAACCGTGGTGCGCACCGGCTGGGCTCACGCGTGGAACTTCTGGAACCGCATGGCTTCGGCGGAATTGCTGAACACCAACGCGCCGTTCGTCACCCGCTTCTCCGCCGTCAACAGCGCCGCCAACCTGGGCAACCTCTGTTTCGGGGACAACTTCGCCAATTGCTTCCGCCCCCGCGAGGCCGGGTACCCGCGCAACGCCCCGTCCAACGTGATCCTTTACATCCCGCGAGACCTGCCGTGGGGCTACACCCAGAATTGGCACCTCACCGTCCAGCGCAGCCTCTGGCGCGACGGCATGATCGAAGTTGCCTATGTGGGCAACCGCAGCCGGGACCTCCCGATTCTGGGCGATTTCAATCAGGCGCGGCCCATCACGCAGGAGGAACTTTCGCGCGGCCTCACCACGCTCGGCACCCTCCTCGCCCGCCGTCCCTATCAGGGCTTCAACAACATCACCGCCGTGCTGCCCTACGGCTTTGGCAGCTACCACGCCTTGCAGGCGAAGTTCGAGCACCGCGGCCGCGACTTCCAGTTGCTCAGCTCGTTCACCTACAGCAAGGCCATCGACAACGCCGGCCAGGTGCTCGAGCCGACCAACGGCAGCGGCCCCAACGTCCAGGACATCCGCAACCCGCGCAACGACAAGGGGCCGTCCAGCTTCGACCAGCGCTTCAACTCCACCACCAGCTTCGTCTACGAGCTCCCCTTCGGCCGCGGCCGCCGCTTCGCCTCTTCCATGCCCGCCGCGCTGAACGGCGTGCTCGGCGGCTGGCAGGCCAGTTCGATCATCTTCCTCCAGAGCGGCCAGCCGCTCAACATTCGCTATCCTGACGCCTCCGGCATTCTCAGCGACAACCAGCCGGAGTCGTTCCTCGGCACGGTCAGCTTGCGCCCGAATGTGATGGACGGGACCATCGGCGTGCTGGCCCCGAAGAGCGAACGCACCTATCTCAATTACTTCAACCGGGCCAATCTCGCTGTTCCGCCCGTCACCGCGCCGTTCGGCAACCTCGGGCGCAACGTCGCCTACGGTTTTGCGCTCTACCAGGTCAACTTCGTTCTGGCGAAGAACTTCGCCATCCCCGCTCTCGGCGAGGCGAGCCGCCTGCAGTTCCGCAGCGAGTTCTACAACTTCCTCAACCAGACCAACTTCCTCTCGCCGAGCGTCAACGTGGCGGCCGCCAATTTCGGCCGCTCTACGGCCACTGCGGATCCCCGCTACGTGCAGCTCGCGCTGAAGCTGTTATTCTGAAGCCCGCGCTGACCGGCCTTTCGACTCAAGGGGGGCGGCGCCCGATGGGGCAGCCCCCTTCTGCGTCATTCAGCCTCCGGCGCCTGCAGGCTGCGGATCGCCCGCCCCACCGCCTCGGCTTCCGGAAGCTCGTGCCCGTTGGCCGCGCCCAGGTCGCGGAACCGCCGCGCGCTCACCAGCACGCGGCTCTCCAGCGAACCAGCCGCACGGTTGTAGGCTTCCACCGCTCTTTCCAGTCCGCCGCGCACGCCCGCGAAATAGCCCGCGAACACGCGCAGCCGCTCGTAGAGTTCGCGCCCCAGATCGGAGATCTCCTGCGCGTTGCGCGCCAGCCGCTCCTGCCGCCAGCCGTATGCCACGGCTTTCAGCAGCCCGATCAGGGTCGTCGGCGTCGCCAGCAGCACGCGGTTGTCCACGCCGTGCTGGATCAACTCCGGGTCCTTTTCAAGGGCCGCGCTGAAAAACGTCTCGCCGGGCAGGAACGCCACCACAAAATCCGGCGTCTGCGGGAACTGCTCCCAGTATGATTTCGCCGCCAGCTTCTGCACATGGGCCCGCACCTGCCGGGCGTGCTCGGCCAGCTTCTCATGGCGCCGCGCCTCGTCCTGTTCCTCGAGCGAATCCAGATACGCCGCCAGCGGCGTCTTGGCATCCACCACGATCACGCGCTCGTTCGGCAGGCGGATGATCATGTCCGGCCGCAGCCGCCCGCCTTCGGCTTCCAGCGACACCTGCTCTTCAAAGTCGCAGTACTCCACCATGCCCGCCATCTCGACCACGCGCCGTAACTGCATCTCGCCCCAGCGGCCGCGCACGGCAGGCGAGCGCAGCGCCCCGGCCAGCTTGCGCGTTTCATCCGAAGCCTGCTGCTGGCTCTGCGTGAGAATCTCCATCTGCCGCGCCAGCCCGGCCAGCATCTCCGTGCTGTCGCGGTTCAGCGTGTCGATCCTCTCCCGCAGCGGCTTGAGCATCTCGTCGAGCGTCTTCAGCCGCGCATCGAGGTTGTGTCCGGCCAGTTGCAGGAAGCTTTCGTTGTTCTGCGCCAGGGCGCGCGCCGCCAGCGTGCGGAAGTTTTCCTCCAGTTGCTGCTGAGCCTTGCGCAGCAGATCCAGTTTCTCTTCGTGCTGGGCCCGTTCCGCTTCCAGTTGCGCGCGGAGCCCGGCCTCGGCCACCTTGCGGTCTTCGAGCTCCCGGCGCAAGCCGGCCAACAGGTCTTCTTTTTCCGCCAGCGCCTGTTCGAGCCGCTCCAGTTGGGCGTCGCGCTCTTCCAGCCGCGCCTTGTATTCGGCGGCCTCGACGTCGCTGCCGCCCGCTGCCGGCACGCCGCCGGAGCGGACCAGGAAGCTCGCAAGCAATGCCCCCAACAGCAGGCCGACAATCAAAATGCCCAGTGACAGCAAGGGTTCCATGGATTGCCTCCGCTTATGGTTCGGCCGTTGGCACAAGGCGAGGCATCCGGCGGGGCACCGAATTGCACGCAGAGAAAACGCCGCCCCTCGGGGGCGGCGTTTCCCTGGCAGAGAGCGGCGAACCGCCTTAGGAGCAGCCTGAAGTCGTCCCGCAGTTCTCGCACTTGTAACAGGAGCCGTTGCGCACCATGATGCCGCCGCATTCGGAACAGGCGGGCGCATCCGCCATGCCGTCAGCCGGCGCGAACTGCAGCTTCTGCTGCGGCTCCGGCTCGGTCGGGCGCAGCTTCAGCGTGTCTCCCACTTCCGGCGCTTCCACCGCCTCGGGGCCGATGAACTTCAGCGCCAGCCAGCGGAAGATGTAGTCCATGATCGACTTGGCGTAAGGGATCTGCGGGTTGTTGGTGAAGCCCGCGGGCTCGAACCGCACGTGGCTGAACTTGTCGACGAAAAACTTCAGCGGCACGCCGTACTGCAGCCCGTAGCTGACCGCCGTGGCGAAGCTGTCCATCAGCCCGGAGATCGTCGAGCCCTCCTTGGCCATGGTGATGAACAGTTCGCCCGGCTGCCCGTCTTCATACAGGCCCACCGTGATGTAGCCTTCGTGCCCGGCGATGGAGAACTTGTGCGTGATCGATTGCCGCTCGTCGGGCAGCTTGCGCCGCGTCGGCCGGTAGACGATCCGCTCCTCTACGCGCGCCGGCGCCGGGCCGGCCGCCTTCTTCTCGCCTTTCGAGCTGCCGGAGCTGAGCGGCTGGACGCGCTTGGAGCCGTCGCGGTAGATCGCCACGGCCTTCAGCCCCAGCTTCCAGCTCTCGATGTAGGCGTTCATGATGTCCTCCACCGTGCTCTCCTCAGGCATGTTGATCGTTTTCGAGATCGCGCCCGAGATGAACGGCTGCACGGCGGCCATCATGCGGATGTGGCCGGAGTGGTGGATGAAGCGCGTGCCGTTGGGCGCCTTGAACGAGCAGTCGAACACCGGCACGTGCTCGGCCTTGATGTGCGGCGCGCCTTCAATGGTGCCCGTCGCGTCGATGTGGCGGACGATCTCTTCCACCTGCTCCGGGCTGTAGCCCAGCCGGATCAGCGCCGAAGGCACCGTGTTGTTCACGATCTTGATCACGCCGCCGCCCACCAGCTTCTTGTACTTCACCAGCGCCAGGTCCGGCTCGATGCCGGTGGTGTCGCAGTCCATCATGAAGCCGATGGTGCCGGTGGGCGCGATCACCGTCACTTGCGAGTTCCGGTAGCCCGTGCGGCGGCCCAGCTCGTAAGCGGACTTCCACACCTGCTGCGCCGCCTCGAACATCGGCGCCGGCACCAGCTTCGAGTCGATCCCGTTCACCGCGTCCCGGTGCATCTTGATCACTTCCAGGAACGGCTCTTCGTTGATCGGGAACCCCGGGCACGGCCCCACGCTTTCTGCAACCCGCGCGCTGGTCAGATACGCCTGCCCGGTCATGATCGCCGAAATCGCTCCGGCCCAGGCGCGCCCCGCGTCGCTGTCATAGGGCACGCCCAGCGACATCAGCAGCGAGCCCAGATTCGCAAAGCCCAGCCCCAGGGGACGGAAATCATGCGAGTTCCGCGCGATCTTCTCCGTCGGGTAGCTTGCGTTGTCCACGATGATCTCCTGCGCCAGGATCATCGTGTCCACCGCGTGGCGGAACGCCTCCACGTCGAATTTGCCGCCCGCGCCCAGGAACTTCATCAGGTTCAGCGACGCCAGGTTGCACGCCGAATCGTCGAGGAACATGTATTCCGAGCAGGGGTTGGAGGCGTTGATCCGCCCCGAGTTCTTCGACGTGTGCCAGCGGTTGATCGTCGTGTCGAACTGCATCCCGGGGTCGCCGCACTGCCACGTGGCCTCGGCGATCGCCCGCAACAGGTCGCGCGCGCGATATTTCTTCACCGGCTCGCCGCTCACCACCGAGCGCGTCCACCATTCGCCGTCCTCCACCACCGCCTTCATGAAGTCGTCGGTGGCGCGCACGCTGTTGTTCGCGTTTTGGAAGAAGATCGACGAGTACGCCTCGCCGTCGATGCCCGGGTCGTAGCCGGCTTCGATCAGCGTGTGCGCCTTGCGCTCCTCTTTCGCCTTGCACCAGATGAAATGCTCGATGTCGGGGTGGTCCGTGTTCAGGATCACCATCTTCGCCGCGCGCCGCGTCTTGCCCCCGCTCTTGATCACGCCCGCGAACGCGTCAAAGCCCTTCATGAAGGACAGCGGGCCCGAAGCCCGCCCGCCGCCCCACAGCGGGCAGTTTTCTTCGCGCAGCGAGGAGAGGTTCGTCCCCGTGCCCGAGCCGAACTTGAACAGCATGCCCTCGGTCTTCGCCAGCTCGAGGATCGACTCCAGCGAATCCTGCACCGAGTTGATGAAGCACGCCGAGCACTGCGGCTTGTGCACGCTGCGGTCCAGCTTCCTGATCGTGTCCGACGCCTCGTCGTAATACCACCCGTAGCCGCGGTTCTCTTCCTTGACCCCCACGTTGAACCACACCGGCGAGTTGAAGCACGCCTTCTGAGTCAGCATCAGATGCGCCAGCTCGTTGCGGAAGTTGGCCGCGTCTTCGAGCGAGCGAAAGTAGCGTCCCTCGATGCCCCACTCCGTGATGGTGTCCACCACGCGGTGCACCAGTTGCCTGACGCTCGTCTCCCGCTCCGGCGTGCCCAGCCGCCCGTGGAAGTACTTCGAGGCGACAATGTTGGTGGCCGTCTGCGACCAGTCCGCCGGCACCTCCACGTCCTTCTGCTCGAAGATCACCGCGCCTTTGTCGTTGCCGATGGCGGCGGTGCGCAGCTCCCAGCGGATTTCGTCATATGGCGTCTTGCCAGGCTCCAGTTTTGCCGTGAAATAGCGGGGGAATGACACCCCCATTCGCTCCTCTTTCCTCAGGTTCCTCCTGAGGGGCCGCGCCTGCGAACTGACGTCAACGCTCAACTGTCCCATCCGATGTCTCCTGATTCTTATTGTCCCGAAGATCACCCCGGGAATGAACGCCGCTTCATCCGGCTGTCATAGGGGGCAATGAGAACGATACCCCAAGATATTGTGGTCAGTCAAGGGAAATCTTCAATATGCTGTATGTCGTTGAATCCTGAGGCGTTTGCAGGCGCCCGGTTGGGCATGAGCGTCTCCCACTGCCGGGAGGTGGCTGGCGGACCGTGCGCCGGCCGATCACAACCCGTGCATCAGGTCGTATCCGTGCTCGGGAATATGGGCGGGAAGGATTTCGCTGGCGTGCCCGTGGCGGAGGAAAATCCCGCGCATTTTTTCGATCACTTCCTCGTGCCCGCGCTCGTAAAACACCAGCACGCTCGGGCCCGCGCCCGACAGCGCGCAGCCGAGCAACCCCGGCGCGCGCAGCTCGAGCATCTCCTGAAGCCCCGGCACCAGCGGCGCGCGGTAGGGCTGGTGCAGGCGGTCCATCAGCGCCTCGTGGAAGGCGTCGGTCGTTTGCGTCAGCATCGCCGCAATCAGCAGCGCCGAGCGCTGGATGTTGAACACGGCGTCCTCGCGCGAGTAGGTCCTGGGCAGCACGGCGCGCGCCTGCGACGTGGGCAGCGCGAAATCCGGCACCACGATGGCCACGCCGTAGCGCGCCGGCAACTGCATCCGCACGGCGCGCGTGACGCCTTCGCTGTCGATGGCGCTGGCCACGATCGAGCCCAGCACCGCGGCGCTCACGTTGTCGGGATGGCCTTCAATGCGCGCCGCTTCATCGAGAATCCTGTGGCGGTCCCATTCGAGTTGCAGGATCTCGTCGGCGATCACGACGCCCGCCACCAGCGCCGCCGCCGAGGAGCCAAGCCCCTTGCCGATGGGGATGTCGTTGCGGATCTCCAGCTCGATGGCGGGCATGGGGCGCCCGAGATGCTCGGCCACCTGCTGCGCCGTCTGCCAGATCAGGTTGTCCGCGCCCCGGCTGATCCACTCTGCGTCCCGCCCTTCAGCGCGGATCTTCAGCGCCTCCGCGGGCCGGAAGCGGCACTCGAGATAGATGCTCAGCGCCATGCCCAGCGCATCAAAGCCAGGGCCGAGGTTGGCGCTGGTCGCCGGGACGCGGATTTCGGTCCAGCTCATGCTCCCGCCAGCCGAACCGGGCGCCCGCTGCGGCAGCTCTCATAGACGCCGAGCACGATCTCCAGCGCCTTCAGCCCTTCCTCCCCGGAAACCAGCGGCTTCGTGCGCGTCTTCACCGCGTTGCCGAAATCCAGGAACTGCCGCTCGAACGGCGTCAGCGGGATCGCCATCGGGTCGCTGGCGCCGCTCATCACCTGTTTCTCCACCGGCGCCGGCTCGCCCTCGTCGTTTTCCACATCCCATGTGGTCAGCTTGTCGCCCGTGAACACGCAGGTGCCCTTGGTGCCGTGGATCTCGATCCGCTCCGGGTAGCCGGGCCAGAATGCAGTGGAAGACTGGATCACGCCCGTGGCGCCGCTCGTGTATTTCATCACGGCGCAGATCACGTCCTCGCTTTCGATCTTGTGCCGCGCGCCGAGCTGCCAATAGCCGAACACTTCCGCCACGCCGCCGGTCAGGTAGTTGAGCACATCCACCTGATGCACCGCCTGGTTGATCAGAGCGCCGCCGCCCTCCACCGCCCAACTGCCCTTGATCGGCCGCGAATAATACGCCTCGCTCCTCCACCACTTCACGTATGCGTCCGCCTGCAGGATGCGCCCGAGCCGTCCTTGCGCGACAGCCTTCTTGACGAAGATCGTCGAGTCGTCGAACCGGTGCTGGCTCACCACGCCAAGCACGATACCCGCCGCGCGCGCCACCTCGATCATCCGCCGCGCGGTTTCCAGGTTGGTCGAGATCGGCTTCTGCACCTGCACGCTCTTGCCGTGCTTCGCCGCAATCTCCAGCGGCTGGAGGCGGAAGTCGGGAAACGTGCAGACGTCGACGAAGTCCACTTCCGGGTCGCTGCACAGCTCTTCGTAAGAGGGCACGAACCGGCAGCCGTACTGCGCGGCGAACTTCTCGCCCGCCTCGCGCGAAATGTCCGTGCAGGCGGCCACCTTGTAGCCGATGTTGCGGTAAGCCTGGGCGTGCTTGTGGCTGATGGCGCCCGTTCCGATGATGCCGACGCGCAGCATGATGAACCTCCTTGGGGCGATGAACTCCTTAGGATATCAATGCCCGCAAGCCGGCTGCGCCGCGGCGGAGCGCGCCGCGTTCACGCGCTTTTCATTCCGCAATGGTATGCATGAGGACATGGGTTCGAGCAGCGTTCTCCGTTTCGCCGCGCTGGCGGCGCTGGCGGTCTCGGCTCCTTTGGGAGCGCAACAGGAGATGGTCCGCCGCCACCACCCCATGCCGAAGGCGGGCGATTACCTCGTGTTGAAGGCGGACCTCCATATGCACACCGTGTTCTCCGACGGGCAGGTGTGGCCGGTGACGCGCGTGATGGAAGCATGGCGCGAGGACCTCGACGTCCTCTCGATTACGGATCACGATGACTACCGTCCGAACGAGAAGGACGTCAGCATGGATCTTTCGCGCCCCTATGACATCGCGCGCCCCATTGCCGAAGGGCTCGGCATCGTCATCATCCCGGGTGTCGAGATCACCAAGGGCGACATCCATTTCAATGCGCTGTTCGTGAAGGATCCGAGTGTGTTCCGCGGCAAGGAGCTCCTTGCCGCGCTGGCTGAGGCCAGGAAGCAGGGGGCATTCTCCTTCTGGAATCATCCGGGGTGGAAGGGCCGCGCCGAGTGGTGGCCGGTGATCGCCACCGCCTATTCCGACAAGCTTTTCCAGGGCATCGAACTGCTCAACGGCCCCGTGTATTACGAAGAAGCGCGGCAGTGGATCGGCCAGTACGGGCTCACCGTGATGGGCAACTCGGACATCCACAATGCTTCGCTGCCCGAGGACGCGCGCACGGTGAACCTCGTCTTCGCCAAAGAGCGCAGCGTCGAGGGCGTGCGCGAAGCGCTGCACGCCGGGCGCACCGTCGCCTGGGACGGCGCGCGGCGGCTGATCGGCAAGCGCGAGTGGCTCGAACGGCTGGTCCGCTCTTGCTTGCCCGCCCCGGCCGAGGTGCGCTTCACGCCGGGCTTCTGGTACAACGGGCTGGCGCTGAGGAATGATTCGGCGCTGACCTTCGAGCTGAAGCCCGCCGAGGCGCCCGCCTGGATGGAGCCGCAAGCCACGGTGGTTCCGCCGCGCTCGACCACAGTCGTCCAGCTCCGCCTCCGCCGCGACGCTCCCAACACGCCGCAGCGCGTGACCCTGCGCATGGAAGTCTTGAACACCACGGTGACGGAAACCGGCGCTCCGCTCGTGGTTCCGTTCGAGTTCGAACTGCGCCCGTGAGGAACACGCAGGCGCCTTCCGGACTCCGGCCAGGAAAGTCCGGCGCAATCGACTCCTGCGCCAGGACAAACCGCCCACGGGCTTCTGGAAACTCGGGAGCATGAGGCGGCGGGAGACCTGGGCGGCGGCCGCAGGCTGTGCTTTCGGATGAAGTGAAAGACGCCGTTTGCGCGAACGAGGCAGATGCGGCTGTCCCCTTCGGGGCGTTGGCCTCAAACCATGCGGCTGCGCAGTTGCAGGTAGCTGCGCACGGCGGTTTCCAGGGGCGGCATCGGGGCGGCGCCGAGCGATTCCATTCGCTCGTTCGAGAGCGCCGAATACTTGGGGCGGCGTGCGGGCGTGCGGTATTCGCGGTCGTTGGTGGGCCGCAGGTCAGGCTGGAGGCCGGCTTCGGCGAAGATCATGCGGGCAAAGTCAAACCAGGTGATGGGGGTGCCGCCGCCGACGTGGATGAGGCCGGAGAGGCCGCGCTCGAGCAGATCCGCCGTGCGCGCCGCCAGCAGAGGCGCGTAGGTGGGGCTGCCGGTGTGGTCTTCGACGACGCGGATGGTCTTGCCTTCCCGCGCCAGGCGCAACATCAATTCCACGAAATTACCGCGCGCCGTCTGCAGCCCGCCCAAACCGAATACGCCGGAGGTGCGCACGATCAGGGCGTCGTCGAGATAGGCCTTGGCATAGTATTCGCCCGCCAGCTTGCTCACGGCATAGGCGCCCAGCGGGTGGGGCGGGTCGGTTTCCACATACGGCCTGCCGGCGGCGCCGTCGAAGACGTAGTCAGTCGAGTAATGGACCAGGCGCGCACCGTTTTGCCGGCAAGCGAGGGCGATGTTGCGCACGGCCAGGGCGTTGACCTGAAACGCGGCCGCAGGCTCGTTCTCGGCTACATCGACCTGGTTGTAGGCGGCGGCGTTGAGCACGACATCCGGGTTGAAACGCGCCACGGCGATCTCGACGGCCTCCGCCTTGGTGATGTCGACCTGTTTGCGGTCCCAGCCGGCAACCTCGTAGCCCCGCTGGCGGAACTCGCGCTCCAACTCGACGCCCAGTTGTCCGGCGCAGCCGAAGATCACCGCTCTCTTCATGTTTCGTACTATAGCGCGGCGTCCCGCAGCACTGCTTCGCCAAATCCTCTGATGGAAAAGGAAAAGTCTGCCGATAGGGAGGAAGTGTAGGAGAATTTCGGCAACTCTGGTACACTTTAGCTACGTCTAGTTCCATGGGAGAGTCGCGGCCGTGAAGCGAGTTCTGCATCGCTCGTTCATGAGAAGCCGCCGGGTAGAGGCGCTGAGCTGGGTTCTGCTGGCGACTCTGGCGGTCGTGCTCTTCGTGTCTTTGTACATGGGGCTGCGGGGGATCGCTGCTTGAGGGGCCGCCCTCTTCTTCCGCAACAGCCTGCATGAGCGCCACGAAGACAGAGGCGCCTTGCGGCCGGGCACAAACTGTTGCGATCACGAGTATTGGAGCCGGCTCATCCGGCAGGCATTTGCGCTTTTCAGGAAAGCCACCCGGGCTGAATTCCTCTTTGAGCGGCAGGCGTGCCTCCTCGTGGCGGGTTGGTTCCGAAAACAACGAAAGGCCCTGCTCGAGGTCTCTTCCGGGACACTTCCACGCAGGTCTCGACGGTCCCTGAGGATTTGCCAGACAAGCGCTGTTTGATGCGATCCGTCTTGCGCGGCGGATCTGGCCGTCCACGCTGGCTCTTTGCGTGTCCGGCTCGGGGCAGACAGCCCGGGGACACGCCCGCTGTGCCGCGTCGCGGCGGCGGTGCTAGAGCAGCGGGTCGCGGGGCGCCGGCTGCGGCTGCCGGGAATCGCCCGGCACGGTGCCGATGCCTTCTTCCCGCAGCGCCTGCATGAGGGCGCGGATGCCGGCGCCGGAATGCAGCACGCAGTCGACCTCGACGCCTGCGACAAAGGCTTCTTTCTCGCCGCGGCAGTGGATGATTTCGCCGAGCAGCAGATCTTCGCCGGTCTCCAGTTGGACAAGCGTGCCGGGGCGCAGGAACAGAGGCATGCGGATGCGCGCCCCTCGCCCGGAGATCTCTTCCACCGTCACGCCCACCGGAGGCCCCTTGCGCGTGTGGCCGCTCTCCTCGTGCAGGGTGTTGAGCACCGCCTGGATCTTTACCGGCTCGCGCCGCGTCGTTCGGCGTTCCATGCCCCCCTTATCGGCGCGAAACGGGCGGATTGGAGCCGTTGTTCCGGGCGGGCTCAGGCGCGCCAAGCCAGCAGGCACGCCACGGCCGCGGCCACAGCGACGGCGAGCCGCAGCCAGAGAGCGAGGAGGGCTTCCCGGTTGTTGCCCTGCGGGACGGCCGCCACAGGCGGCGCGGGGCTTTCGCTGGCCGGGCGGTCCGGGTCCGCGCCGGCTTGCCCGGCGATGAGCACCGTGCCGCTGGAGCGGCTGTCGAGCGCCTTGAGGCACTGCGCGCGCAGCAGCGGCGGCATGGCATCGAGGCTGTCGAAGTGCTCGAGCCCCTCCGCCGTCGCTGTCAGGATCACGGTGTGGCGGAATTGTCCGGGGCGCGTCTGGAGGGTCATCGCAAACCTCCTGCGGCGGGCGCCGCCGCGTTCCGGGCGGCGAGCTCCATCACACTTTCGATGAAGCCGAGAGCGGCCTTCGACAGCGCCTTGTCCTTGCGGTAGACGAGCCCGAGGCGGCGCATGAGCGGCTCCGGGGCGAGGCTGACGGCGGCGAACTGGCCCGCCTCGACCCCTTCGCGGAAGTGGGAAGCGGCCATGAAGGAAATGCCCATGCCGGCGAGCACGAAACGCTTGATCATTTCGGTCGAATCGAGTTCCATCGAGATCTGGAGCTCGTCCTCGACCGGCTCCAGCCACTGGTTCAGGCGCGTGCGGGTGGCGCCGCCCTTGGGCAGCAGCAGCGGGTACGGCGCGATGTCGCGCGGCGCCACCGCCGCGGCGGAGGCCAGCGGGTGCCCGGCGGGCACGAGCAGCTTGATCTCGTCCGTGTAGACGTGCACCACTTGCAGCCGCTTCTCCTGGACGGGGAGCTGCGTGAAGCCGAAGTCGGCGAGGTTGTCGACCACGGATTCGACGACATGGCGCCCATAGCTGCGGTCGACGAGAAGCTGGACGTTGGGGAAGCGCTTCTTGAACGAGCTGAACACCGTGGGCAGGACGTAGATGCAGGTGGCTTCGTTGGCGGCGATGACGAGTTCGCCGCGGGGCGCTCGCTCGAGCTCGTTGATGGCGTCCTGCGCCTGCCGGCGGAGGTCGAGGATCTTCTCCGCGTACTCGGCGAAGATTCTGCCGGCGGGGGTCAACTGGATGCGGGTGCCGAGGCGCTCAAAGAGGCTGGTATTGAGCTCCTGCTCGAGCTGGCGGATCTGCGCGCTGATGGCCGGCTGCGTGCGGTAACAGGTTTGGGCGGCTTTGGAGAAGCTCTTCAGCCGCACGATCTCCAGAAACGTGTGGAGCTGGTCCAGATCCATCGGCGTACCGCTTCGGGGCGTTGGCCGCCCGGAGGATTATCCATCATGGTAGCACCCGGGGGCGGCGCCGCCCCCTGGAGGGCGTAACAAGCGGCCGCGTCCGTGCGTCCTCGGAAGCGATAGGCTTGAGCCAGGAGATCGCACGATGCAATTCGACAGAAGGGCTTTTCTCTCCGCGATGGCGGCGCAGGCGCGCCTGACGGCGCAGGAGCGCAGGCTGGGCATTCCGGGGCCGTTTGCCGGGCGCGTGGTGGCGGTGGAACATCCGGGCAGCATTGTGGAGGGGGTGTATCAGCGCGAACCCGTGCGCGAGATGATGCGGCGGGGCATGACGGAACTGACCGGGGCGCCTTCCTGGCAGGATGCCTGGCGCGTGTTCTTCGAGCCGGGCGACGTGGTGATCATCAAGGTGAACCCGGTGGGGCAGCCGTACATCATCTCTTCGGCCGAGGTCTTCCAGGAGATTGTCGCCGGGCTGGAGGCCGCAGGCGTCAAGCGGGGCGACATCTTCGCCTACGACCGCTACCAGAGCGAGTTCCTGAGCGGCGGCTTTCAGAAGTGGCTGCCGGAGGGCGTGCGCTGGAGCTGCGCGACGGTGAAGTACGACAAGCTCCAGCTCGACATGGACGGCTACGACCGCGACCAGTACATCGAGCTGCCGCTGGTCGGCACAGGCCATGACCCGCGCGACCCGCACCATCGCCGGTCGTATGTGGCGAAGCTGTTGTCGAAAACCGCGAACAAGGTGGTGAACCTCGGCGTGTTGAAACACCATCAGAGCGCCGGCATCACGATTGCGCTCAAGAACCTCAGCCACGGCTTCGTCAACAACGTCGCCCGCAGCCACGTCAGCCGCACGAACAACGCCTGCGGGATGTTCATTCCCGCGGTGGTCGACCACCCCGTCTTCCGGCAGAAAGTGGTGCTGAACATCATCGACGGCATCAAGGGCGCCTATCACGGCGGGCCGGCGCGCCGCACGGCCAGGTATCTCTGGGAGCACAAGACGCTGTATTTCGGCACCGACCCGGTGGCGCTGGACCGCGTCGGGTGGAATGTGCTTGATATGAAGCGCGGGCAGATGGGCATGGCGCCGATTGCGCTGGCCGCCGACGACCAGGACAGCAACTTCATCCGCATGCAGCCCGAGCACGTCGAGCTGGCTTCCATGCTGGGCCTCGGCGTGGCGGACGAGAGCAAGATCGACCTGCGCCGCATCCGGCTGGGCTGAGCGTCAGGCGCGGACTTGCCGGATCCTGAGCAGCACGAGAAGCGAAGCCGCTTCGAGCAACACCGCCGCAGTGGCGAGCGCCAGGAGCGAGCGGTCGTAGAGCATGCCGAGCAGAGCGCTTCCCAGCATCCACGCCGTTCCGAACACGGCATGGAACCAGCCAAAAGCCGTGCCCCGTTTCCCGGGGTCGGATAACTTCGAAACCACGGCGCGGAGCACGGACTCCTGGGCGCCCATGGCCACGCCCCACAGCACGGCTGCGGCCCACACGCCTGCCACGCCGCCCAGGAACGCCAGCGGTGCGGCCAGCCCGGCAAACAGCGGCGCGGCGGCGGCGACGCGCGGGCCGAAGCGGTCCAGCGCGCGGCCGAGCGCCAGAGCCGCCAGCGCGTCGACGCCCATCGCCACGGCGTAGAGCACGGGGATCCACGCCTCGGCCAGCAGCCGCGCTTTTTCCAGATGAAAGGCGATGAGCGGGAAGTCAGCAAAGCCTGCAGCGCACAGCGCCGCGCCGGCCGCAAAGATCCAGAAAGTCCTCGCCTGTCCGGCTGTGTCCAGCGGGGCGAAGCGCGGCTCGAGATCCTGGGGCCGCGGATAAGCGCGCCGGGCGGCGAGGAGAACGGCGAGCGCGATGAGGGCGGGGATCAGCAGAACGGCGAAGCCTTCCCGGTAGCCGCCGCGCCAATGCAACACGGCGGCGACGAGGAGCGGGCCGAGCACCGCGCCGATCTGATCGAGCGCCTCATGAAGCCCGAAAGCCCAGCCGGCGCCGACGCTCCGCGTGGCGAAAGACAGCATGGCGTCCCTCGGCGGATTGCGCAACGCCTTGCCCACGCGCTCCAGCAGGAGCAACGCCGCCGCGGCTTCCCACCGTCCAGCAAGCGCCAGCGCAGGCACGGCGAGCAAGTTGACGGCATAACCGGCGATGGTGAGCGTCCAGTAGCGGCGCGTGCGGTCTGTGATCCAGCCCGCGGCAAGGCGAAGGGCGTAGCCGGCGAACTCGCCGAAGCCGGCCACCAGGCCCACGACGGCGCCGCTGGCGCCGAGCAGGGCCAGAAACGGGCCCGCGGTGCTGCGCGCGCCCTCATAGGTCATGTCGGCGAACAGGCTGACGATGCCGAGCATCACCACGAACCGCGCGGCGGAGCGGCGCGCCGCATCGCCGGCGCCGGGCAGGCTGCTCATGAGGACAGCATAGCCTTCCGGGACCGGCGCGAACGATGCGACAATGGCGGGAGTCCGCGGCTCGCGCAGCCGGAGAGGCAGATGAGGCTGAAACCTTCTCTCGATTGGCTCTTGGTGTTTGTGCCGGTGACGGCGGGGCTGGAGTGGTTCGCGCCCGAGTCCCACGCATGGATCTTCGCCTCGGCGTGCCTGGCCATTCTGCCGCTGGCCGGGTGGCTCGGCCATGCCACGGAACACCTGGCCTCCCACACGGGCGAAGGCGTGGGCGGGCTGCTGAATGCGACATTCGGCAACGCGGCGGAACTGATCATCGCGATTGCCGCCTTGCAGCGCGGGCTGCATGACGTGGTGAAGGCCTCGCTCACGGGGTCGATCATCGGCAACATCCTGCTGGTGGCGGGGCTGGCGATGATGGTGGGCGGGTTGCGGCGCCCGACACAGTCGTTTCAGGCCCTGGCGGCGCGGGCGCAGGCGACGCTGCTGATTCTCTCGGCCATCGCCCTGGTGGTGCCGGCGGTCTTCCATCACGTGGCGCGCGCCTCGCGCGAGGTGGAGAACGATCTCAGCCTGGAGATTGCGCTGGTGCTGCTGGCGATCTACGCCGCCCATCTGGTCTTCTCGCTGGTGACGCACGGCAGCTTTTTCCGCGGGCTGCCATCCAGCGCGGAGGCGGAGGAAGCGGAGGAGCCGCACGCGCCGTGGAGCCGCCGGCGGAGCGTCGCCGTGCTGGCCGCGGCCACGGCGCTGATCGCCTGGATGAGCGAGATTCTGGTGGGCAGCGTCGAGCAGGCGGCGCATACGTGGGGCATGTCGCAGGTGTTTGTGGGCGTGATTGTCGTCGCTGTGATCGGCAACGCCGCGGAGCACTCTTCGGCCATCCTCATGGCGTGGAAAAACCGCATGGATCTGAGCCTGTCGATCGCCGTGGGGTCGAGCATCCAGGTGGCGTTGTTTGTCGCGCCGCTCCTGGTGCTGCTGAGCTATGCGGTGGGCCCGTCGCCCATGGATCTGGTGTTCACGCCCGCCGAAGTGCTGGCGGTGGTGGTCACCGCCGTGATCGCCGCGCAGATCGCCTCTGACGGCGAATCCAACTGGCTGGAAGGGGCCATGCTGCTGGCCGTGTACGGGATCCTTGCCATCGCGTTTTACTTCTTGCCGGACACAGCCCGCGCCGCCGCGCGGTGAGTGGCGCGCCCCGTTGGCCGCGCCGCGCCGGAGTGACAGAATGGCTCTGAGGCCGGTGCGGCTCGCCCGCTCTCCGGAACCACGGCTATGCTGCGGCCCATCTCTGTCGCCTTCCTCGTCGCCTCGGGCTGCCTGCCGCTCCTGCTCGCACCGCAGGCGCCTGGCGCCGCCGCCTCTGTACCCTCTTCTGCGCTGCCGCCAGACGAGCGCGCCAATGCGCTGCTCGCGCAGATGACGATCGACGAAAAGCTCCAGTTGCTCCATGGCGCGCTGGCAGACTTCAATCCCGGCCCCTTGGGCACGGGCGGATACATCCCCGGCATTCCGCGCCTCGGCATCCCCGCGCTGCACTTCGCCGACGGCAGCGTGGGCGTCGGCAACCAGGTGGGACAGGCCACCGTGCTGCCGTCCTCCATCGCCAGCGCCGCCACGTGGGACCTCGGCCTCGCTTACGAATACGGCTGGGTGATCGGCCATCAGTTGCGCGCCTACGGCGTCAACGTCAATCTGGGCGGCAACGTGAACCTCGCCAACCGCGAGCCGCGCTGCGGCCGCACCTTCGAGATGAAGGGTGAAGACCCGCTGCTCGCCGGACGCATCACCGCCGCCCACGTGCGCGCCATCCAGGACCAGGGCGTCATCGCCGGCGTCAAGCACTTCGCCCTCAACGATCAGGAGACCGGCCGCTTCACCGCCGACGTGCGCATCAGCGAGCGGGGCGCGCGCCAAAGCGACCTTCTCGCCTTCGAGATCGCCATCCGGGAATCGGATGTGCAGTCCGTCATGTGCTCCTACAACCTGGTCAACGGCATTTGGGCCTGCGAGCATCCCTGGCTGCTGAATACGGTGCTCAAGGGCGAGTGGGGCTTCCCGGGCTTCGTCATGTCGGACTGGTACGCCACCCACAGCTCCGTGGAAGCTGCGCTCGCCGGGCTGGACCAGGAGCAGCCGGGCGGCTATGTCTTCGGCGGCCAGCGCGACCGCAGCCTGAAGGACGCCGTCATCGACGGTTCGCTTCCCGAAGCCCGCGTCAACGACATGGCGCGGCGCGTGCTCCGCGCGATGTTCGCCGTGGGGCTGTTCGACCGCGGGGACCAGCGTCCTCCCCTCGACCTCGCGCGCAGCGAGGCCATCGCGCAGCGCGTGGCCGAAGAGGGCGCGGTGCTGCTCGTCAACAGCGGCATCCTGCCGCTCGACGCCGCCAGCCTCCGCTCCGCCGCCGTCATCGGCGCTCACGCCGACGCCGGCGTGCTGACAGGGGGAGGCTCGGCGCAAGTCATCCCGACCGGCGGGCCTGCGCTGTTCTTCCCTCCGCCGTGCCCGCCCTGCTGGGGCGGCGTCATTTGGGCGCCCTCGCCGCCGCTGCGCGCCATCCGAAGACTTGCCCCGGCGGCCGATGTGCGCTTCGACAGCGGCGCGAGCATCGCCTCCGCCGCCGCGCTGGCTCGCCGCTCCGACGTCGCCATCGTCTTCGCCTCCGAGTGGCAAAGCGAGGGGATGGATCTGCCCTCTCTCTCGCTCAGCGGGGATCAGGATGCCCTGATCCATGCCGTGATCGACGCCAACCCGCGCACCATCGTCGTCCTGCAAAGCGGAGGCGCGCAACTGATGCCGTGGTCGTCCGGCGCCGGGCCCATGCTCGCCGCGCGCGCCGTCCGCAAAGGCCCCGTGATGCCATGGGTCCACGGCGCCGCCGCGGTGCTGGCAGCCTGGTATCCAGGACAGCGTGGCGCAGAGGCAATCGCCAACATCCTCTTCGGCGTTGTCAATCCGTCGGGCAAGCTGCCGCTCACCGTGCCCATGCGCATCGAGGACCTCCCGCGTCCCGCGATCGACGCCCCGCCGAAGCCGGACTCGCAGGAACCGTTCCCCGTGCATTATCACGAGGGCTTCCTCGTCGGCTACAAGTGGTTCGATGCGCGCGGCATCGAGCCGCTGTTCCCGTTCGGCTTCGGCCTCTGCTACACGACGTTCGAGTTCTCGGCGCTGGACGCGCGGTGGCTCGACGATACGCCGGGCGCGCGACGCCTCGCGGTATCATTTGATCTCTGGAACACCGGGCCGCGCGAGGGCGCGGAAGTCGCGCAGATTTACCTGGGCCTGCCGCCGGAAACCGGCGAGCCGCCCAGGCGCCTCATCGGGTGGGCCAAGGTCCGGCTCCAGCCCGGCGAGCGCAGGCGCGTCACCGTGGAGATCGGCGAGCTCGAAGCCTCGCACCCCTTTTCCTTCTGGAGCGAGGCAGACAAGCGATGGGAAACGCCGCCGGGCGAGTATCAGTTGTTTGTCGGCAACAGTGCGGGCGCAAGCGGACTCAGGCTCTCCGCGAAGCTGCGCGTGGATCCCCGCTGAGGCCGTCGCTCACGCGCTTTCCGTGAGAAGCCAGTATTCCCAGTCGCACGTGCGCAGGCCCGTCTGCTCGCTCACAGGCCGCAACGTGGCCACGCCGGGTAGCAGCGGATACCCGCCGGGCAGGAACGGCGCCTCGAACCGCGCCGCCGGAACGCCGAAGGGATGCTCGCCGGACCGAGCCGGCGTGAGCCGCATCCCGCCATCGGCGCCGGCGTTCACGAGCAGCCGGTTGTGCGAATGCGGCTCGTCGAAAAAGAACGGGTCGGTGGCTTCCGCCACCCCCAGCAGCCACGGCCCGTGGAACAGCGCCACGCGGCCCGCGGCATCGCGCTCGGCGCGTGTCCGCATCGCATAGCGCAATTGCACCCGGTCGCCCGCCTGCCACGCGCGCGCCACCCGGTACCGGCCGTCGCGCAGCGTGATCTCGGCCGCGCCGCCGTGCATTTCGATCTCCACGCGCTCGGCCCACTGCGGCAGCCGGATCAGGAGCGGCCTGGCGGCGCCGCCCGCCCCGGCCACGTCCAACGTGATCGTGCCGTTTTGTTCGAGGGCCGAAGAGGCGCTCACTTGCAGCGCCTTGCCGCGCGCTTCGCCCTCGAGCGGCAAATCGTAGCCGAGCCCCTCGCCGCTTTCTCGCCACACGTGGCGGAAGATGTCGGGAAATGCGCGCAGCCCGTGCAGCGTGCAGCACCACCAGGCGCGCGCCGAGCCGCCGCCGGGTCCTTCCGTCGCGCCGGCGCGCACGCCCGTGGCGGCCAGCGCACGGTGGCCGAAATCGCCGGCGGAAAACTGGTTCATCGCAAACTCGTTGAACAGCGTGCGCTCGGCTGCTTCGAGGTATTGCAATTTGCCGGTGAGACGCCACAGGCGCAGGCTCAGCCGCAGCCAGTCGGCCTCGGCGCACCCTTCCGTGCGCACGGCCTTCGGCTTCCAGGCTTCGGGGATCGTGCCGGCGACGAAAAGGTTGCCGCTGCTGACGACTGCCTGCCACTCGTTTTCGGCTTGCGCGAGCAACGCCCGCTCCCGCGTGACATCGTAAAGATCCAACACGCCGCGCAGGGATGTCAGAAAGCCGTGCGCATGCTCCCCGGGCTTTCGTTCGAGCCGCGCGGCGATTTCGCGCGCCAGCGCGAGGTAGCGGCTCTGCCGGGTCACGTCGTGTAGCGCGGTCAACCCCTCGATCATCTGCGTCCAGCAGATGTAGCCCATGGCGAATGCGCCCTCGGCGAACTGCCCGCGCACGCGCGGCGAGTTCATTTCCGGCGCGATTTTCACGAGGAATTCGCCCAGCCGCCGCGCCGCATCCAGCGAGCGTGCATCGCCCGTCGCGCGGTGGTGCTCCACGAGGCCGATGAGGAGGCGCCCGTTGCCCCACAGCAGCGCCATGTCTTCCCGCCTCAGCCCTTGCGCGGCGAACGGCTCGCCGAAGCGGCCGTCCTCGCGCTGGGCCGCCAGCAGCTCCGGCAGCCATTCGGCGAGCTCCGTGTAACGCTCCTTGCGGTCCGCGGAGGCTGCGGCGAGCGCTTCCAGCCAACGCCCGCTCACGTCGCCGCTGAATTCCGTGAACCGCCTCACATGGCGCGGCACTGCATCCGCCAGCACCAATTCTTTTGTATAGGCGGGCGGCCCGCCCTCGCGCACGCGCCGCAGCGCGAGATCGTAGCGCAGCGAGAATTGTCCTTGCCGTCGTACCGGCGGCGCCGCCCCTTGCACGGCCGCTCCCGCGGCTGAGCCGAGCCATTCCCTTCGTGTGATCACACCCCGATGCTACGCGCCGATGCGCGTGGAAGACAAACGCCGGTTGGCGGGCTTGGGCGGAAACCCGGGGGCCGGCGGCAGAGCGCTGTGTTCCCGCCTCCGCCGCCCGCGCCGGGCGGAATCCTGGCGCTCCCCGCCGACGCCGGCGGACGCGAAAAACCGGAGAACAGACTGCGAATTCTGGAGGGAGGGCTTTTGCTGATGAAGAGAATACAAAGTCCTATGGATATATCAGGCGCTTTTTTCTTTGCACAACGGACCGTTTTCAGCGTACAAATATCCCAGCGAGGTTTTCGGCGCGCCGGGAATTCTGCGCGAGCCGCGTAACAACCGGGATGCCCGCGAGGGGCTTGGCGGGCGCCCTCATCGGAGGCCTGTGGCGCGCCCGCCTTCTGTCTGCGCGCCTGGCTCTTTCGGGAGCCTTGCGCGGGCGGGCGGCCGCGGCAAGCCTCGTCATGGAGGAAACAATCATGGCCAGCCTGGTCAATCCAAAGCTGAATATCACCGTCGATTCGGCGAAAAAAACAGCGCGGTGCGTCGTCACCTGCGATGTCGTTTTCACCGCGTATGAAATGAACGAAATGAAAGAAGGGCTGAAATTCATCCTGCATTGCTCGCTGTGGGGCGAGGATCTCGGCATGTGGCTCAACCCGGACGACTTCCTTTTCAGCTACGGCAGCAAGGTTTTCCCGGACGCCACTCCCGCGGCGAGAGAGAAGGCGACCTTCGATGTCACCGTGGGCGTCAGCCTGCTCGACGAGGATTGGGGCACCGACGAGGTCTACGGGTTGCTGACCCTGCACAACCTCTATACGGGCGCCAAGGTGAAGCGCAAGACCAATGTCGTCGTGCGCAGTTTCTGAGCCCTGACGGGCCGGGCGTTGCGTGAAGCCTGCGGCAGGGGAAGCGGGTCCGGCTCCGGACTTCCCGCTTCCCTTGCTTTCCCGCGTGCGGTGTCCTTTGGGCGGCGCCGCTCGGGGCTCACTGGCGGATGGCGTAGCCGGCTGTTTCCAGGGCTGCGATGATGCGGCTCCGGACGCCGGAGACCTCGTCGCTGGACAGCGTGTGGTCCGGCGCGCCCAACGTCACCCGGAACGTGAGGCTCTGGCGGTCCTCCGGCAGCGGCTTGCCCTGGTAGGAATACAGATATTGCACGCGCTCGCAGAGCGCGCCCGCGGCGTCGCGGATGCGCGCGGCCAGTTCGGCGCAATGGACGCGCAGTCCAGCCACCACGGAGAGGTCGAACTCGCTCACCGGGAACCGCCGCAGCGGCGTGTACTTTTTCGGCAGCGGCCCGAGAGCGAACATTTCCGCCAGATCGACGTCCAGCACGGAGGCCCGCCCTTGCTCGACCAGGCGCGGGTGCAGTTCAAACAGGCGGCCCAGCGTCCTGCCGCGCCAGACGATCTCGGCCGCCCGCGCCGGGTGCTCGTAAGGGCGAGCCGCTGCGGGCTTCGCCTCGCAGCCAGGCATCAGGCATTCGGCCAGCCGCTTCAGCTCGAACAGCGCCTCGCGCCCGCCGCCGCGCGCGTACACGGCCGCCATCAGGTGCGGGACCTCGCGCGGCAGCTCCTTGCCCTCGCGCTTGTGGATCTCGCCGCCGATCTCGAAGAGGCGGAACTCGTCGAAAAAACGCGCGTTGTCGCAAATGTTTTTGTGCACGCCTGGCAGAAGGCTGCGGCGCAACAAGGTCTGCTCGCTGGAGATGGGGTTGGCCACGCGCAGGTGCTCTTCCGGCGCGTAGCCGAACCGCTGCGCCATTTCCTCGCTGATGAAGGAGTAATTGGAGACTTCCGTGAATCCCTGCGCCGCCGCCATCTGCCGCACCGCGTGGTGGAACAGGCGCTCCTCGTTCACCCACGGGCGGCGCGCGGGCAGAAGCGGCGCCACCGGCGGCACCGTGTCGTAGCCGACCATGCGGCCGACTTCTTCGAGCAGATCCTCCTTGATGGAGATGTCTTTCGTCGCCCGCCACGACGGCACGCTCACCAGAAACACCTTTGGGCGCGGTTCCTCGACGCCGAAGGAGAGCGATTCGAGGATGCGCCGGACTTCGGCCTTTTCCACGGATCGCCCGAGGCGCTTCTCCAGCCAATCGAGCGGCATCTCGATGGGCGGTGGCGGCGGCGCCTTCCGCCAGGAATCGACAAGCCCGCCGACGAGGCGGATGCCCGGCGAAACGATCCGGAACAGCTCCACCGCGCGCGCCAGCGCCCGCACCGTGTTCGCCGGGTCCTGCGCCTTCTCGAAGCGCATGGAGGCGTCCGTGCGCAGCTTCAGCGCCGCCGACGTGCGCCGGATGCAGGCGGGCTCGAAATTCGCGCTTTCCAGCACGATCCGCGTGGTCGTTTCGCGGATGGCCGAGCCCGCGCCGCCGATGATGCCGGCCAGGGCCACCGCGCCGCGCTCGTCGGCGATGACAAGGTTGGAGGGCGAAAGGCGGTAGCTTTCGCCATTGAGGGCGTCAAACGATTCGCCCTCTCCGGCGCGGCGCACGATGATGGCGTTGCCGTGCAGCAGGTCCGCGTCGAAGGCGTGCATCGGCTCGGCGAGTTCCGCCATGACGTAGTTGGTGACGTCGACGATGTTCGAGATCGGGTTCAGCCCCAGGGCTTCGAGGCGCGCCTGGAGCCAGAGGGGCGAAGGGCCGACGGTGACGTTCTCGAACACAAGCGCCGAGTAGCGCGGGCACAGGTCGAAATCGCGGATGTCGACGCGCCAGGCAGGCTCGCCGGGGGGGACGAGATCCTCGCGCACCGGGTCCGCGAGCGGCAGCGCCGTGATCGCCGCCACCTCGCGCGCCATGCCGAGGTGGCCCCACAGGTCCGGGCGGTGTGTGAGGCTCTTGTTGTCGACTTCGATGATGTGATCGACGGGGCAGCCGGGCAACCGCTCGCCCGGTTCGGCGCCCGCCAACTCGAGGATGCCTTCCGCATCGCGGTTGAGGCCCAGCTCGGCGCCGGAGGCGAGCATTCCCTGGCTCTCGACGCCCTGAATCACAACCGAGCGGATATGTTTTCCTCCGGCGACAGTGACGCCGGGGGGGACGAACGCGGTGAGCATGCCGGCGCGGCAGTTCGGAGCGCCGCAGACGACGGTGCGCGTGCCGTACTCCGGACCGGCGTCGACCACCGCTTTCACGTTGTGCGAGCTCGCGATCGGCTCGACGCTGAGCACGCGCGCCGCCGCCACGGCGTCCAGCCATGGCGCGTAAGGCTCCACGCCCTCGCATTCGGCGGTCTTCATGGTGATGAGGCGCGCCAGCTCGCGCGGGCCGAGATCCAGCCCGGGCACAAGCTCGCGCAACCAGTTGCAGGAGAACTTCACCTCAGGTCACCTCTCAGAACTGCTGGAGAAATCGCAGGTCGCCCGATTGCAGCAGGCGGATGTCGTCGATGGCGTAGCGCATCATCACCAGCCGCGTGAGCCCCAGCCCGAAGGCGAAGCCGTTCCACTGCTCCGGGTCGATGCCGCCCGCGCGGAGCACGTTCGGGTGCACCAGCCCGCAGGGCAGCAGCTCCACCCATCCGCTCTGCTTGCACACGGGGCAGCCCGCGCCGCCGCACAGCAGGCACCGGATGTCCAGCTCGAAGCCCGGCTCGACGAACGGGAAGAAACCCGGCCGCAGCCGCACCGTCACCTCGCGGCGGAAGATCGCTTCGAGCAACGCCTTCATGAAGTACAGCATGTGGCCGATGCTCACATCGCGGTCCACCATCATGCCTTCGAGCTGGTAGAACGTGTGCTCGTGGCTGGCGTCCACCTCTTCATTGCGGAAGACGCGGCCCGGGGCGATGATGCGCAGCGGCGCGCCGAAGCGCTCCATGGCGCGCACCTGCACCGGCGAAGTGTGCGTCCGCAGGAGCAGGCCGTTTTCCAGCCAAAAGGTGTCCTGCGCGTCGCGCGCCGGGTGCGCGGGCGGGATGTTCAACGCATCAAAATTGTGCCATTCTGTTTCGACTTCCGGCCCGTCGACCACGGCGAAGCCGAGGCTCGTGAACAGGTCTTCGAGCTCCTTCTGGATCTGCGTCAGCGGGTGCAGCGCGCCGGGGCGCGCGCCGGGCGCGGGCAAGGTGAGGTCGAGCCACTCGGCATCGAGCCGCGCCGCCAGCGCCTGCTCCTCGAACCACGCCTTCTTCTGCTCGAAGCGCTCCTCGAGCTTCTGCTTCACCTCGTTGAGCAGCCGCCCGATGCGCGCGCGCTCCTCCGGCGCGAGCTTGCCCATGTCCTTGCCGATTTGCGCCAGCGCGCCCTTGCGCCCGAGGAACTCGACGCGCGCCTGCTCAAGTGCCGCCGCGTCCGAAGCCGCTTCCATGGCGGACAAAGCGCGCGATTCGATGTCCGAAAGCGTGGAATCCAGCATTTGCGTGAACTTTCCAGTCTAGCAGGGAGCGCGGCGGGCGCCCCGCGAAAGCGCGTCCGCGGCGGCTACTCGTCGGAGGGAATCTCGAAGCGGATGATGTCGCGGCGGAAGCCGCCGGTCTTCCACGCTCCGTAGGCGACGCCGAACGCCAGCCACGCGAAGCCGGCGATCTTGGCGATCCAGCTCAGGCTGAGCCAGAGGTAGAAGCAAACGAGAAAACCGGCGGCGGGGGCAACAAGGTGGGACCAGTTGCGGTCGCGCCCGCGGATGAAATAGTGGAGGAGGCTGGAGACGTTGACGCCCATGAAGCCGATGAGCGCGCCGAAGTTCAGCAGCTCGGCGCCGGTCTGGTAAGAGATGGCGAACGCCCCCAGCAGCGCCAGAGCGCCCATCAGCATGACATTGCGGCTGGGCACGCGCGATTTCGGGTGCAGGTAGCCGAAGAAGCCCTTCGGGATGGCGTTGTCGCGTCCCATGCCGTACAGCAGCCGGGCGCCGGCGAGCAGGGCGCCGGAGGCGGAGCCGATGGTGGCGACAACAAGAGTCCAGGAAAGTGTTTGAAACAGGATCTGGCCGCCCGCGCGGCGGGCGACGGCGAGGTAGGCGGTGTCGGGGTCGGGGTAAGGCTCGGCGGCGGGCCAGACGACTTGCGCGGCGTAGACTTCCACGGCCGACAGCACGCCGATGACGAAACAGGTGGCGACCATGGCGCGCAGCACGTTGCGGCGCGGGTCCTTCACTTCTTCCGACAGCGTGGCGATGCCGTCATAGCCGATGTAGGTGAGGACGGCGATGGAAGCGCCGTTGGAAATCGACCGCCACGAGAAGCGTTCGGGATCGTAAAAGGGCGTGAGGAAGCGCTGCGCGTCCAGCTCCGGCAGGTGGAGGATGTAGCGCGCGCAGGCGCCGAGGGTCCACAGGATGACGACGCCCATGATGGCGGTGAGCGCTTCATTGGTGCGCGCCGTGGCGGTGATGCGGCGGAGGTTGAGAAGCGTGAACAGCGAGGCGAAGGCGCAGGCCCAGAGCCAGAACGGCGTGCCCGGGAACAACCCCATCATCGCCTTCGAGCACCAGATGACGCAGATGAGCGGGTTGACCATGTAGTCGAGCAGCATGCTCCACCCGGTGAAGTAGCCGAGCGCGGGGTGGAGCTCGCGGGCGACGTAGGTGTAGGCGCTGCCGGCAGCGGGGTAAGCGCGCGCCATGCGCCCGTAGGCGAGCGCGGTGAGCATCATCGCGAACATGGCGATGAGGACGGTGGTGACCACGTGGCCGTTGGCGCCGGCGCTGATGGCGCCGAAAGGCGGCATGGGCGCAGTGGGCTGCACCATGATGACGCCCATGACGATGAGCTGGAACAGGCCGAGCGAGCGCAGCAGGCGCACGGGTTGGGCGGGTTCGGCAGGCATGAGAAAACGGCCATTATGACAGAATGGGGGCAGCCGGATGATGGAGTGGTGGCGCAATCCCGCCTCTGACGTGCGGCGGTGGCTGGAGCACCGAGTGCGGGAGCGCATCACCACGCGCGGGCTGCTGTTCCTGTCGGCGGCGCTCCTGGTGGGCGGGGCGGGGTTCGCTTCCGCCAACAACCTGCTGTTTCTGCTGTTGGCGGCAATGCTGTCGGTGCTGCTGGTGAGCAGTTTCCTCAGCCGGATCGGGATCGCGGGGCTGGAGCTGGAGATTCATCTGCCCGAGCATGTGTGCGCGAGGCAGCCCGCGCCGGCGCGGCTGGTGCTGCGCAACACGAAGAAGCGGATGCCGTCGTTTTCGATCCGGCTGAGCGGAGCAGGGACGGAGGTGTTCGCGGCGGATCTGTATTTCCCGGTGATTGCCGGCGGCGCGGCGGTGGAGACGACAGTGGAGGCGCGGTTCCCGCGCCGCGGGCTGCACGCCGAGGACAGCTTTCTGTTTTCGACGGCGTTTCCGTTCGGGTTTGCAGAGCGGCGGGCGCGGGTGACGATGAAGCAGGACGTGCTCGTCTACCCTTCCATCGAACCGCAGCCGGGCTTCGAGCTGCTGCTGGCGGAAGTCCACGGGGACGCGGAGACGCTGTTCCGCGGCCTGGGGCAGGATTTTTACCGCATCCGTCCCTACATGCCTTTCGAGAGCGCGCGGCACGTGGACTGGCGCGCCACGGCGCACACGGGTTCGCTGCAGGTGCGGGAGTTTGCGCGCGAGCAGGAGCACCTGATCACGCTGGTGCTGGACGTGGAGGCGGGCGAGGCGCAGCGCGAGTGGTTCGAGCGGGCGGTGGAGTGCTGCGCGTATCTGGCGTGGCGGCTGTCCGGGCGGGGCGCGCGGATCCGGTTCCGCTCGCAGGGCTGGGAGACGCTGGTTCCGGTGGAGAACGACGTCTACGCTATTCTGAAGTATCTGGCGCTGGTCGAACCCCGCCGCCGCGCCGCTCCATTGCGTCCCTTTGATGAGCCGACTGTCAGCGTGGTCTTCAGTGCTTCGCCGGCGCGCCTGCAAGAGTGCGGCTGGGTGGATGCTCGCATCGTGTCTCCCGGCCATTGGGCAACCGGCGAACCAGCCGCCCGCGGCGCCGATTGAAACGTCGGTCACAGTGACGGCGGCGGTGTCGGCGGAGGCGCCGGCGCACGTGACGCTGATGGATGCGCCGCGGCTGGAGGCTTTGCCCGGGGTGAACCTGGACGACCGCCTGCGCATGGTGCCGGGGTTTGCGCTGTTCCGCCGCACGTCGTCGCTGGCGGCGAACCCGACGACGCAGGGCGTGAGCCTGCGCGGGCTGGGTTCGACGGGGGCGAGCCGCACGCTGCTGTTGTGGGACGGCGCTCCCGCCAACAGTCCCTTCGGCGGCTGGGTCTACTGGACGCGGCTGGCCCCGGAGCTGATCGAGAGGATCGAGGTGACGCGCGGCGCGCCGCTGAGCGTGTTCGGCGACAAGGCGATGGGCGGGGCGATCGCGCTGTTCAGCCGCGAGCCGCAGGCGCGCGCGGCGTGGCTCGGCTACGAAGGCGGCAACGCGGGGACCCATCAGCTTTCCGGCGGGGCGGAGGCGAGGCTGCCGCGGCGCTGGGCGCTGGGCGGGAGCGCGCGCGCCCTCCACACGGACGGATTCTCCATTGTGCCGCCGGAGGCGCGCGGCCCCATTGACGAGCGAGCGGGCGTGCGATTTGCGGCCGGCGCCGTGCGGGCATCCTGGAACGACGGCGCGCGGCGGCTGTTCTTGCGGGGCGATGTGCTGGCCGAGGAGCGCGCCAACGGGACGCTGTTGACGCGCAACTCGACGGGCGCCGGCACAGTGGCCGGCAACTGGTGGCAGCAGGCGGGGGGCGGCGCGCTGAACGTGCTCGCCTGGCACACGCGCGAGGAGTACCGTGCAACGTTCACCTCGATCGGCGCCGGGCGGCAGACGGAGCGCCTGACGGCGCGGCAGAGCGTGCCGTCGGAGGGCGCGGGAGGCGCCGCGCTGTGGCAGCGGGGCGGCTCGCGGTGGGGCGTCACGGCGGGAGGCGATGCGGTGCGGGTGCGGGGCGAATCTCGCGACACGCTGTATCCATCCGGGTTTCGCGCCGGCGGAGGCGCGCAAACGCAGCACGGGTTGTTCCTGCAAGCATCGGCGGGCGTGGGGCGGTTGCGTCTGTTCGGCGGAATGCGGCGCCATGATCCCGGCAGCAGCGCCTCGTTCTGGATGCCAAGCGGCGGCGCGGCGGCGGGAGGCGAGCGGTGGAGGGCGCGGATCTCGGCCTACCGCGCGCTGCGCGCTCCAACCCTGAACGAGTTGTACCGCGAATTCCGCGCGGGCAATGCCGTGACGCTGGCCAATCCCGCGCTGCAGCCGGAGTCGCTGCGCGGAGTGGAAGCGGGCTGGGACTATGCGGCAGGGCAGTGGCGGTTGAGCGTGACCGCGTTCCACAACCGGATGGGGGATCTGATCACGAACGTGACGCGGAGCGTGACGCCGCAGTTGATCACGCGGCAGCGGGACAACGCGGGCCAGGCGCGGGTGCGGGGCGCGGAGGCGATGGCGCGGTGGCGGCGCGGCGTGGCGTTCGCCGAAGCGGCGTGGCTGCTGGCGGATGCGCGATTCGCGGCGGGAGAGCGGATCCCGCAGACGCCGCGGCATCAGGGTTCGTTTCTGGCCGGCTGGCAGGCGGCGGGGACGTCGCTGGCGGCAGGGATGCGGGCTTCGGCGGCGCAGTTCGAGGACGACCGCAACCTGTTTTTGCTGCCTGGTTTCGCTGTGTGGCAGGCGACGGCGCGGCAACGGCTGACGGAGACCGTCGAACTGCACGGCGCGGTGGAGAACGCGGCCAACCGCCGGGTGATTGCGGGCTACAGCCCGGCGCCATTGCTGGCAAGCCCGCGGCTGTGGCGGCTGGGGCTTCGCTGGCGGGTGCGGTAGCGGGCTGCGCTGCAAACCCCGCCCGCGCGCCGGGCCGGCTCTGTTCAGGAGGCGAATGGCGGGCGAAGTGCACCGCGGGTCGGCAAAACGGAAAAAGAGCCCTGCCGATTTTTTGCATCAGGCTCGCTTTTCCCGGCACCTTAAAGGGCGTTAGCGGATCTTTCACAGATTCCGATTAGCGAATTCCCTTACAGAACAGAGGTGTTCCGATGAAACGACTGCTGTTGGTGTGCGCAACCGTGCTTGCGGTTGCCGGTTTGGCGATGGCCCAAGGGTCTGGCGCGCGCGTGCGGATTGTGCATGCTTCGCCTGACGCCCCTGCCGTGGACATTTACGTGAATGGCGGCATGGTTCTCGAAAACCTGCCGTTCCGCGAGTTTTCCGAGTATCTGAGCCTCCCGGCCGGTACCTACAACGTGGAGATCAAAGTCACCGGGACCAACACGGTGGTGAAGCAGCTCAGCGTGCCTGTGATGGCGGGCAAGGATTACACGGCGATTGCCGTCGGCTACGCCGGTGCGGGGAAGCAGCCCGGCTTCGACGTGATGCTGCTGGAAGATGACAACTCGGCTCCTGAAGACGGGCGCATCAAGATCCGCGTGGCCCACACCGCTCCTGGCGCCCCGGCGGTGGACGTGTATGTGACGACGCCTTTCGAGACGCTGACCGGCAAGCAGGCCGTGCTGACGAACGTTCCGTTCAAGGTTGCATCCGGCTACCTGTCCGTGCCGATCGGCATGTATCAGGCGCGCGTCGCGGTGGCGGGAACCAAGACCATTGCCATTGACAGCCACCGGCTGGTGACGTGGGGCGGCATGATCCGCACCGTCATTGCGGTGGACAGCAAGGGCGGCGGCGCCCCGTTCGATCTGATTCTGCTGCCGGACCGCAACTAGCTTGCGTTTCGTCCGTTCATTCCCCAGGCGCGGGCTCCGGCCCGCGCCGTTTTCATTGTGCCGCAAAGAGAGAGGGCCAACGCGGTTTCCGCTGCTCGCGGGCGGCGGCCAAGGCTTCGAAGAAGTCCGGCGTGCCGGCGGCTTCACGAAACCATTCGGCCGGCTGCGATGAAGGTTCTGCGGCGAACGCCAGGCCTGAGGACACGGCCGCCGGGCTGAGCGATGCCAGTCCGTCCGCCATCTGCAGCGCACGGTCTTCGAGTTCAAACGGCGGAACGAGCTCCTGGATCAACCCGCACGCCAGCGCGTCGGCAGCGGAAAAGACGCGTCCGGTGAGAGCGAGTTCGCAGGCCCTGCGCGGGCCGCAGGCGCGGACCAGGCAAGGGTAGTAAAGGGCGGGCCAGAGGGCGGAGTGGATGTCGTTGACGGAAAACCTCGTTCCCTGCGCGGCCAGCACATAATGGCACTGCAGCAGAAGCGCGATGCCCGCACCGGCACAGGCGCCGCTCACGGCGGCTACGAGCGGTTTTCGCAGCTCCCGCTGGAGGCGGAACAGCGTTTGGAGAGACTCCACGGCGCCGGGTTCGCCGATCGAGCCGTGGTCGAGCCCCGAGCAAAACACGCTGCCTCGCTGTTCGAGCAAGAGACAACCGGCGCCGGGATCCGCTTCCGCTTGGCGGACTTCCTGTAGCAAGGCTCGAACCATCGCCGCCGACAGGCGGTTACGCTCCTCCGGCAGGTTGAGACGGATCCGCGTGACACGGTTTTCCCGCAGAACCTCGACCGGCTTGTTGGGATTCTCATCAGAAGGCATGGGAGTCTATGCGTGAAAGATAGCACGGCGGCCGGTTTTCACAGGAATGAAACGGGACTGCCATTGCGGATAAGACAGAAGTTGCGAGAATCTTGCACCTGCGATGGCTGCCATCGAGTCAGTAGGAATAGATCGCATGCCCCAAGCCGCGATCGTTCGGTCTTGCAAAGCGGTCTTTCCCCAGTCCCTTTGGCAGGCCGGTAGTGTGGTTTGCACGGCAAGGATCGGATCTTTTAGCAGGAGTTGCGGCAGTGAGAGAAAAAGGTGTCGTGAAGTGGTTTAACGCGGCCAAAGGGTACGGCTTTATTCAGCGGAGCACCGGCGAGGACGTTTTCGTTCACTTCTCCGCGATTCAGATGCAGGGCTACCGCACGTTGGATGAGGGAATGGAAGTCGAGTTCGAGGTGAAAACTGGGCCCAAGGGTTTGCAGGCGGAGAACGTGACCCGGGTGCAGTAAGGCGCGGCGCCAGGCGTGGCGCGGCGGCGCTATGTTGGAGCCATGTGGCCATGGCTGATTCTTGCCGGCGCCGCGTGGATCGCATGCGCCTGGGGACAGACTCCTCCCCGCGCTCGTGATCTGGGAATCGCGCCGGGGCGGCTCCAGACAGGGCGGTGGAACGCCATCACCGACGTAGCGGGCGTGCGAGTGGGTCATGCCACGCTGATTCGCGGCGAGTCCGTGCGCACCGGCGTGACGGCGATCCTTCCACATCCGGGCAATCTGTTTCGCGAAAAGGCGCCTGCCGCCGTGTACGTCTTCAACGGCTTCGGCAAGCTGACTGGTTCCACGCAGGTGGAGGAACTGGGCGAAATTGAAACGCCGATTCTTCTCACTTCCACGCTGAATGTGCCCCGCGTGGCGGACGCCTTGCTCGATTACATGCTGGGGTTGCCGGGCAACGAGGGGGTCCGCAGCGTCAATCCCGTGGTCGCCGAAACCAACGACGGCTGGTTGAACGACATCCGCGGCCGGCACGCAGGCCGGGAGGAGGTGTTTGCCGCAATCCGGGGTGCGCGGGACGGCCCCGTGGAAGAGGGGGCCGTGGGCGCTGGCACGGGCACTGTGGCGTTCGGGTGGAAGGGCGGGATCGGAACTTCGAGCCGGAGGGCCGGCGAGTGGACGGTGGGGGTTCTGGTGCAGACGAATTACGGCGGGGACCTGCACATACAGGGAGTGCCGGTGGGAAGGCTGCTGCGCGCCAGCGGCGGCGGGAGCGGCTCGAAAGACGGCAGCGTGATCGTCGTGATCGCCACCGACGCGCCCGTGGATGCGCGAAACCTGAAGAGGCTGGCCGCGCGAAGCGCGATGGGGCTGGGGCGGACCGGGGCGGCGGGATCAAACGGCAGCGGGGATTATGCCATTGCGTTCACGACGGCGCGCCAGCCCGCGCGGCTGCTGGCGAACGAGGCGATGTCGCCGCTGTTTGAAGCCGTGATCGAAGCCACGGAGGAGGCCGTGTACAACTCCCTGTTCCGGGCCCGCACGATGGAGGGCAACGGCCGGAGAGTAGAGGCGCTGCCCGCCGGGCGGGTCGTGGAAATCCTGCGGGATCGTAAAGCGATTCCTTGAGAAGGCGACCCGCTCGGAGCAGTCCGAGGCCGGCAGGGGCGGCGCGCACAGAAAGACAGCGCCCAAGCCAGGCAGCCCGCAAGACGGGGCGGCGGCGTTTCCAGCACAGTGCGGTTGCTTGAGGAATGTGTTGAAGACAAAAAAACCGGGCCCGCCTGGGAAGGGGGCCCGGAGGAAGGTGCTTCCTCAACCGGTCCGGTTGGGATGAGGAGTGGACGGCCTTGGAACGGCGCCTGCCGGGAGGCGGGCGCCGATGAGGTCAGGCCAGATTCGGGATTTTGATGATCTTTTTCTGGATGGCGTATTGGACCAATTGGGCCTTGTTGTGAATGTCCAGCTTGCGCATCAGGTTGAACTTGTGGGCCTCGACGGTTTTCACGCTGAGATTCAGGTCGCAGGCGATTTCCTTGACGGAATTGCCTTCGGCGAGCAGTTTCAGCACTTCGCGTTCGCGGGTGGTGAGGGTGGCGAAGCGGGGCAGGCGGTTGGCGGACTTGATGCGGGAGCGGAAGTCGTCGACAAGCTGGGAGAGCATGCGGGGGCTGAGGTAGCTGCCGCCGCGGCAGACATCGCGGATGGCGCTGGTCAATTGGTTGGAAGGGCTGTCCTTGAGGACGTAGCCATTGGCGCCAACCTCCATGCCTTCCACGAGGTAGTCCTCGTCGTCGTACATGGTGAGGACGAGGACCTTGGTTTCCGGACGGTTCTTCTTGATCTGGCGGGTGGCCTCGAAACTGCTCAGGCCAGGCATGCCGATGTCCATGAGGACGACGTCCGGGCGCAGTTCGGCTGCTTTTTCGACGGCATCGCCCCCGTTGGCCGCCTCCCCGACGACCTCCATGTCCGGTTCGGATGTAATGAGTTGGCGGATGCCTTGCCGGAACAGCGTGTGGTCATCCGCCAGTAGAATCCGGATTTTCGCCATAATTCACTCCAAATCCTCAAGCCCGAAAATTGCAGTCATCTGCGGGACCGCACCCTCTTTGACGGGGCTTTCTTGCGGCCGGCAGCGGCCCGGTGGGTGCCGGGGAGGGAGCCGGATGAAGCACCTGCCACAGGCAGCGTCACGCGGATAGCGGTGCCGTGGCCTGAGCCGGCCGGCTTGCTCTGCCCGGATTGTTTTGCAGCCGGGGCCGAATGTTTCACGCTTTCCACCTCCAGGACTCCTCCCAGCAATGCGACGCGTTCCCTCAGCCCTGACAGGCCGTAGCGGTCCGTCCGCGAGAAGGCTTCCTCGACGTCGAAACCGATGCCGTCGTCTTCGACGAGCAGTCTCAAGACACCATCGGCGGTTTCCACCGAAAGGTTTACATGGGATGCCAAAGAATACTTGGCGATGTTGTTGAGCGCCTCCTGCACGAGGCGGTAGACGATGATTTCGACTTTCTTGGGCAGTTCCAGCCGCCGGGGGATCTGGACGGAGACTTCGGCCGGGTGCATCTGGCGGAAGCGGCCCACGAGCTGGCGCAAGGCCGCCGCCAAGCCCATCTGCTCCAGGATGGCCGGGCTGAGGGCGGCGATGAGCCGGCGGATTTCGAGAATGCTGTGTTCGACCATCTGCCGCAGCTCGCCGAGCCGGGCTGCCACGGCGGCGGCGCCTTCCCCCGCCTGTTGCTCCAGCATTTCGAGCTGGAGCCGGACGTAGAGAAGCGACTGGCCGGCTTCGTCGTGCAGTTCGCGGCTGATCCGGCGCCGTTCGGCCTCCTCGATCTCCACCATGCGCTCGGCCAGGGCGCGGATTTGTTTCTCGCGCCGGGAGAGCTCCTCTGTCAACCGCGCCTTTTCCGCGGCTTCCCAGCAGCGGGCGGCCGCGTCTTCCAACAGGCTCAGCTCCCTGGGGAGCCACTCATACACCTTGCGGAAAGCGAACTGCAAGACGCCTTGCAAAGCCCCGGCCGAAGGCATGGGCACGGACCACACGGAGACGTACTTCGACACCCAGGAGGGACCGAGAATGGCAGATGAGTCCGCGCCGCCGGCGGCAAGAACGCGGGGCTGGCTGAGGCGCCGAGGCAAGCCCGGCGCCGGGGGCAGCCGTCTGCCTTTCCACTCCGGCATGCCGGCGGCTGCGATCCAGGATCCGTCCTCCTGGAGCAGGAAGATGCCGGCTTCCGCCGCGCCGGTGAAGCGTGTCAGAATAGCCAGGCATTGCTCCCACAACTGTTCCAGCGTGCGGGATTCCGTCTGCGCCCGGAACAGGTCGTAGAAGGTGCGGCTTTCCGCCTCGCGGACCTGGTAGTAGGCGTCGTTGAGAGTGAGAACGACAAGGAAATGCAACTGGTTGCGCGCCCACGCCAGATCGCGGGAGCGGTTGCCGAACAGCTTGCCTCCCTCTTGTTCGACCAGCTTGTCGTATTCGCGCAACGCCGCCACGAGGCGCGCCGGAGGCAGGTCGAGTTTGGCCAGCCGGCGGGCGCGGTAGCGGACCTGTTCCAGGAAATCCTCCAGAGACCGGCCCGAGGCGAGAAGGCCCCCTGCCGCGCCGGGGGTGATTTCCAGCAGAGAGGCCACCTGATGGGCGGTGTAGCCGAGTTCTTTCAGCCGGCGGCGGAAGCGGCGGTCGATGCCAGGCCAGCGCCTGGAGAGCGCCTCGGCCAGCCACACCAATTGCGACTGCATTTGCCGGCTGAGGCCGGCTGCCGTTTCCGCCAGCGCTCCGGGCTGCGGCGCACTTCCCACGCCCATCCCATCGGCCGAACCGTACTCGGGCTTTAGCCTCAGAGCGGGACTCGGAGGAATCCCGTGGCCAGCCCCCCGGATGCGGCGGGCGCAGGCGGGCCGGCAGCTAGAATGAAAGCAGGCGCGCGCCTGCCACGGGCCGCGGTCCGGCGGCATCAGACAAGTGAGGCGATTGACAGAACTTTAGAGAACAAATGCCCTCGCGCTCGCGTCTTTAGATGACAGGAGAATCTTTGCAGTGAAACGGAAGTGGAAGTGGATCATTGGCGCCGGATTGGTGCTGGCGGTTGCCGGCGGGATCTACGCCAAGGTGAAGATCAGCCAGAACGGCGTGGTGACGGTGCAGACCGGGCGCGCTGTCAGGCAGGACCTGGTGAGTCTGGTGACGGCCTCGGGCGAGATCAAGCCCCGCAATTATGTGAACATCGGCGCCAACGTCATGGGTCGCATCACGGAGATTTACGTGAAAGAGGGAGACCGGGTGCGCAAGAACCAGGTTCTGGCCAAGCTCGAATCGGTGCAGGCGCAGGCGGATCTGCAGGCGCAGCAGGCGGCGCTGAATTCGGCGCTGGCCGAGTCGGCGGCGGCCGAAGCCGGGCTCCGCGCCATGGATGAGAACCTGCGCACCGCGGCTGCGAGCGTGGACCGGGCGCGGGCGGAGCTGGAGAGGGCGAAGCTGGACTACGACCGGGCGTCGCAGCTTTTCAAGGACAAGTTGGTGGCCAAGCAGGAGTTCGACGCCAAGAAGTCGCAGTATGATGCGCTGGCGGCCGCTGTCCGGGAAGCCGAGGCGCGGTTGGCGCAGATGAAGGCGCAGCGCGAGCAGACCGCCGCGCAACTGGCCGCGGCGCAGCGGCGCGTGGCGCAGGTGCGGGCGGCGGTGGACCGCGTCGCCGACGTGCTCCAAAAGCACAGCGCCATTTCTTCCATCGACGGCATCGTCACCAACCTGCCCGTGCGCGTAGGCGAGACGGTGGTGCCGGGGGTGCAGAACTCGGCCGCATCGCTTATCATGACCATCGCGGACATGAGCGTGATCACCGCCGAGGTGAAGGTCGACGAGACCGACATCGTGAATGTGAAGCTCGACCAGGTGGCCGACATCACGATCGATGCCATGCCCAACCGCGTTTTCAAGGGCCGGGTGATCGAGATCGGCAACACGGCGATTCTCCGCTCCAGCGGTCTGGCGGCGAGCCAGAGCACCGTCTCCAGCCAGGAGGCGAAGGACTTCAAGGTGGTCATCGCGCTGGACAATCCGCCGGATGAAGCGCGCCCGGGGCTGAGCTGCACGGCCAAGATCGTCACCGCCACGCGCGAGAAAGCCCTGTCGATCCCCATCCAGGCTCTGACGGTGCGCCAGCGGGGGGATCTCGAGGACGAGAAGAACAAGGGTAACGTCGCGGCCGCGGCCAACGCCGATCCAGAAAGACAGAAAAAGCTGAAAGAGGAGCTGCAAGGCGTCTTCGTGGTGCGCAACGGGGTGGCCGAGTTCCGGGAGGTGAAGACCGGCATCACCGGGGCCACCGACATCGAAGTGCTGGAAGGGCTGAAAGAAGGCGACGAGATCATCACGGGCAGCTACAAGGCCATCCGCACGCTGAAGAACCACGCGAAGGTGAAGATCGACAACAAGGCGCCGGCGAAGCTGGAAAGCTGAGGCGGCATCAGGAAAGCAGAGTGAGACAATAAGGCTATGGCAACCGCGGCACTGAGCGAAAAGATCGCCCTGGGCGAAGAGCTACGGCGGAACAACATCGTCATCCGCACCTACGACCTGTGGAAGACCTACATCATGGGCGACCAGGAAATTCACGCCGTCTCGGGCGTCGATCTCGAGATCAAGCGCGGAGAATATGTCGCCATCATGGGGCCGTCGGGCTCCGGCAAGTCCACGCTGATGAACCTCATCGGCTGCCTGGACACGCCGACCAAGGGCGACTACTTCATCAACGGCCATCTGGTGAGCGATCTGAGCGACGACGAGCTGGCGCGGATCCGCAACAAGGAGATCGGCTTCGTCTTTCAGACGTTCAACCTGCTGCCGCGCGCCACGGCTTTGCACAACGTCGAGCTGCCGCTGATTTACGCCGGCGTGCCTGCGGAAGAGCGCATCGAGCGCGCCAAGCAGGCGCTGCGGCTGACCGACCTCGAGCAGCGCATGTACCACAAGCCGAGCGAACTCAGCGGCGGCCAGCGCCAGCGCGTCGCCATCGCCCGCGCGCTGGTCAACACCCCGTCCATCCTGCTGGCGGACGAGCCCACCGGAAACCTCGATTCGGCCACCAGCGCCGAGATCATGGCCCTGTTCGACCGCCTGCACCAACAGGGCAATACGATTGTCCTGGTCACGCACGAGCGCGACATCGCCGAGTACGCGCACCGCATCGTCACCATCCGCGACGGCAAGATCCACCGGGACGAACCCAACCCCCACCACCAATAGAAAGAGTTCATTCCACCCGGCGCCGGTAGAGCCGGTAGCCGGGTGTTTCTTGCGCCAAGGTGTAGCCGGACATCCAAGCGGGAAGAATTCTTTCCGCCGCGAGGTTCGCGTTGTAGGGGCCGAGCCCGTCGGCGACCCAGTCCGGGCGGGAACCCTGCCTGAGCTGCTCCCTGTTGCGTTCCGCCCATCCACGCGCCGAAGGCGCGGCGGACACCAGGTGCCGGTCCGCCAGCACGCCGGTGAGCGGCTGGGAATCCAGGAAACGTGTGCCGACCGGCATTCCGCTCAGCACGTACAGTTCGGGGCGGTAGCCCCAGACGAGCAGCGTCTCGCCGGGACGGCTGAGCCGCCGGAGCTCGCCGGCCGCCTGCTTCGAGCTCTCGAACATGGCCAGGTCCGCCCACGGCTCGCCGCGCAAGGTTGCAGCGTAACGCGGGCCGAAGCGTGTTGCCGGAATCAGCAGCAGCAACGCCGCGGCGGCGGCGTAGCGCGCAGGCAGGAGCGCAAAGCCGCGCGCGGCGAGCAGGGCCGCCGGCGGCAGCAGGTGGAAATAGTAACGCGGGAAGAACCGCATTCCCAGCGCCACCGCCGCGAGGCTGATCAAGAGCCACAACGCCTGGCGCCCGTTGCGCTCCCGCCACAGCGCCCAGGCCGCCGCCACGGCGAAGGCCGCGTGGAACCCGGCCCAATGGAGCGTGCGGCGCGCGAACTCGAGCCAGGGCCGCTCCGCGAGCGGCTCGCCTGCATAGGCAGCGCCCCAGAGCCAGACCTGTTGCCAGAACGCGGCCAGCGCGCCGCCGGCGGCCAGCCAAGCGGCGCAGGCCGCCACGGGCAGCAGGAAACCGCCGAGCAGGCGCAGCGGCGCTCGCCACTGCCAGATGGCGCAGGCGGCAAGGAAGAACACGGCCTTCACGTTGAGGCACAGCGCCGCGCCGCAAAGCAGACCGGCCAAGAACGGGCTGCCCGCCGCAGCGGCGGCGACGGCGGCCAGGTGCAGAGGCACGGCCAGCAGGTCCGGCGTCAGGGCCAGGACGGTGGCGTGGAAGTAAAAGATGAATGCGAAGGCGGTGAGCCCTGCCGCCCGGAGCTGTTCTTCGGCCGCCGCTCCGAACGCCCGCGCGGCGCGCGCGGCCACCCATGCAGCCAGCAGGACGAACGCCGCGCCCAGCAGGCGCAGCGGCCAGCCCGGCATGGCGCCGGCCAGCAGATAGAATGCGGGAAACAGGGGCGGCTTGTCGAACCAGAGGTCCCGGTAGAGCATTTTGCCGCGGAGCATCTCGGCGGCGGCCGCCAGCGGGTAGCCCTCCTCCACCCAGACGACATCGAGATAACAGAGCCGGGACACCACGGCCGCCACGAAGATCGCCAGCCATGCCGCTCGCCGGGCCATGTGCTTTGATTGTGCCGCGATCGGGCGCGGCCGTGGCGGCGGCCCCCGTTCCTGCCGGGGCCAAGTCCGGTCAGAGCCCGCGGCGGCGGAGCTCGAAAAAGAGCACCGGAGTGATGAGCAGGGAGAGGATCATCGAGACGGCCACGCCGCCGATGACGGCGATGGCGAGCGGCCGGAGCAACTGCGCGCCGGAGCCCACGCCGGCCGCCAGCGGCGCCATGCCGCAGATGGTGGCCAGCGCGGTCATGAGAATCGGGCGGAGGCGGCGGCGCCCGGCGTGGAAAATCGCTTCCCGCAATTCGTAGCCTTTTGCCGAAAAATACTGCTCGGAATCGAGCATGAGGATGCCGTTCTTGTGAACGATGCCGACCACCATGATGGCGCCCATGAACGAGGAGATATTGAGAGTGGAGCCCGTGATCCAGAGCGCGGCCAAAGCGCCAAATCCGCACAAAATGGTGGCGGCCAGGATCGCCAGCGGGTGGGAGAAAGACCGGAATTCGAAGACCAGGATGATAAAGATCAGAAGGATGGAAAGCAGCAGCACCTGCGTCAGGCCAAGGAACGATTCCCGCTGCATCTCGTAAAGGCCGCCGTATTCGATGTGCGTGCCGGGCGGGAGCGGGATTTCGCGCGGGAGCCGCTGCCGGATCTCGCGCAGGGCGGAGCCGAGATCGCGGTTCTCCAGCCGCGCGGTGACCGCGCTCATGTTGCGCAGGTTTTCCCGCCGGATTTCCGTGGTCTGCTCCTCCACCTGGACTTCGGCAATGCTCGCCATCGGGAGGGTCTGCCCCGTCGGGGAGGTCAGCAGGAGGGACTTCAGCATCGCCGAAGAGCTGCGGTATTCGGGCGGGTAGCGGACGCGAATGCCGACGAGACGCTCGCCGCGGATCAGTTCGGAAGCGGGCTCGCCGTCGAGCATGGCCGCCTGGAGATCGGCCACGTCCTGAACGCTGAAGCCCGCCAGGCGGGCCTTTTCGGGATCGACCCGGAAATTCAGCGACGGGCCGATGATGATGGTGCGGTTGACGATGTCGACGACGCCGGGCACCTTGGGAAGCCACTCGGCGATCCTGGCCGCGACGCGCTTGTAAGTGGCGTCGTCATCATGGCGGACCTTGATTTCGATGGGCTGCGGGCTCCAGGCGAGGTCGCCGATGAGGTCTTCCAGAATATGGGGGAATTCGACCTGGATGGCGGGTTCGGAAGCGGCGATCTTGCGGCGGAGTTCCGCGGTCACTTCCTCGAGGCTGCGGCGCCGGTCCTGTTTCAGCTTGACGAGGAAGTCGCCGGTGTTGGGCTCGGCGATCGCCAGGGCGAGCCGCGCGCCCGTGCGGCGCGAATAACTTTCGATCTCCGGGGTATCGCGCAGGAACTGTTCGATGTGCCGGAGCACGCGGTCGGTTTCCTGAAGCGAAGTGCCGGGGGGCATGATGTAGTCCAGCACGAACGCGCCTTCGTCCATCTCCGGGAGGAACCCGCTGCCAAGCCGGAAATAGATTCCCGACATGGCGGCGGCGATCAGCAGCGCCGCTCCCAGAACAGCGCGCGGATGGTGAAGGCAGCCGTGCAAGGCGGATTCGTAAAGGCTCGTCAGGCGCCGAAGGATGCGGCCTTCGCCGGCCTGTTCCGCCTGCTCCAGATCGTTGCCGGCCGTCTCCGCCGGCCGGCGGAAGAAGATCGCCGCCAGCACCGGCGTGAAGAAGATGGCGAGGAAGAGAGAAGCCAGCAGCGCCGTCACCATGGTCAAGGCGAGGGCGCGAAAGAACACGCCGGTGATGCCGCCGAGAAAAACGAGCGGGGCGAAGACGACAATCGGCGTCAGGGTGGAGCCGGTCAGCGCGGGCGTCAACTCGATGATGGCGCTGCGGGAAGCCTCCAGCGGGGACTGGCCTGCCGACAGGTGCACCATGATGTTTTCCACCATCACGATGGCGTCGTCGATGACGACGCCGATG
>Ga0272446_1000442_pt1 | contig 65857 bp, 74 predicted proteins | sample YNPCB0061_FD_194587 | JGI IMG/M metagenome (GOLD analysis project Ga0272446, IMG submission 194587) | Hot spring microbial mat communities from Yellowstone National Park, WY, United States - YNP-CB-006-1 | ecosystem: Environmental > Aquatic > Thermal springs > Hot (42-90C) > Sediment | place...
TGCCAGTCCAAGTCTCTCATCCCGTCCTGGCTAAAGCCTTGCTCTCCTTCCCAAAATAATTCTAAATAGGCTCTGACATCAATGATTATATTTTCATTCATGCTCAAGACTCTTGATCCTCGTTTGCCTACACGGACTAATTTTTTATATTATATTAAGCCAAGGGGGTCGAGGATATACTATGGAGCAGAATAGGCAAAAGGCGATTACTCTCTTTTGGGTACTCCTGGGCATCACAGTTAGCTTGTATTTCGCAATTTAACGGGGGGTGTAGAGATGAGAGGACGTTGGCGGCAATACCTAGCACTTCTGCTGGGGGCGTTTTTTTTGTGCATGAGCGTCCCTAGTTTTGCCCAGTCCGGCGTTTGTCCGGCGGGGATGGTGCCCTATGCGCCGGGAATAAACAACACTTGTATTCCCAATCCTTCAAAGATGACGATTGCGAGTGTATTGGGGAATCCTGAGAATCGCCTACCGGCAGACGTTATCAGCAAGATTTATGAACTGGCGGGCATACAGAAGCCGGTTCCGCTAGAAGGTGGGGATTTGGGCTATCTCCCGCTGTCCATTTTGGGGGATGTCAATGATCCACGAATTTTAGCAAATTTAGGGGAGATTACCACAGGTGCAGGATTCAACCCGAGGGAGACCAGGGGAGCGGATAATCCTTTTTTAAATAATTATTTGCCAGGGAAGCCGTTAACTGAATTGTTCTCAGCTTATCAGCGGTCGGGCGTTTCCTTTGCCAATCGCCGGGTTGATGAAGTTCCTTTGCTCCGGGATAAGTTAATGGAGCTAATGGGGAATAAGAACTATTTAGCCTCTGGGGTGGGGGGAATTTCTCTGAGTCGGGTGCTGGACTATGCCAGGAGTGGCGGTGGGGAGCCTATTCAAGCTCTGCGAAATGCGCTAGAGAGTAGGGTGGGTTCGTTGATCAACGCCAAGATGAACGAGCTAGGGCTGGATCAACTATTCCCAGAGAATTTTAGTTTTTTCCCGGGAGCGTTGCTCAAAGACTTATGGAACCTGCCAATTCCTTTCGAGAAAATTAGACAGGTCGCCGACTTTCCAATTCCTGTGTGGGTGGAGTTAGCCAACACGGGGACGGGGAACCTCCAGCAGACGTTAGCTGGGGGGAACGTGTTGCTCAATGCGCTCTCTGGTTTTGCTTGCCCCGAAGGGGGTCGTGGGGGGCGGGTGGATGATCCCAGCCAGGGTCGTCAGGCGGGGAATGAAGCCCGTCTGCAACTTTGGGGGAACCGCCGTACTTATTTCCGAGTAGGCGGCACGAACACCCAGTGCAGCGACCCCAACGCTCGCGGGCTACTGGGGGCGCTCACTAATTTCCAGGGGCGGCAAGTGGTGAATGCCTGGAAAGTAACAACGGCGGGGGCGGAATTTACGTTCCAATTGGGAATGCGGGTAGCCGTAGAGGGGATTCAATATCAAGGGCGTTTGCGCCTCTGCCTGACGCAAAAGCCGTGGAAAGACGTTCTGGGGTGCAGTGCAAACGGGGCTTTGGCCGGGGGGTTCAACCTGCCACCCATTGCTTTAGGGAAGTCCGGCATTATCTTTATGCCCCTGCGGGACTTTCTCCAGTCCTTCCTCCCCCATCCGGCTCTGGCTATCAGCCAGACGGATGCAACTAAAATCCTTGGCTATGTTCTGAACTTCATCCCCCGCCGGGATTTACTGACCTATCTCCCAGACTCCTGGAAACCGTGGGTTCCCTCACAGTCTAGCCGGGAAATGATACCCGATACTCCCTAGCTCGGTACGGTATAACTGAAGTCCTGTAAACGCTTCCAGATCGGCAACTTGGTCAACGCCTGCAATAAGCCCAGGTTCTCCCCCACTTGCGCCATCACCACCACCCGCACATCATCAACAAAGGCAAAAAGCTTGTCATTCACTACCACCTCAATATACCGGGGTATCCCCCCGCCCGCCATAAAAGCATCAATCTCATCCCGCTCGTTATCTAAAGCAAGGTTGAGATGATAGACTAATGAACCACTAAAAAATACCTCAAACAAGAACAACCCTTCATCTTCGCTGAACAGTTTTTTGCCCGTATCTTCGCTTACGCAAAGTTTGTATAGCCTGTAGAGGGAATCGCCGTGATTACACAGAAAATCCTCTAGTCCATCGTCAATTAGAATGTATTTCTTTATTAAAGAAATACGTCTCGCTTGAAGCAAAAACTGAACACTCATCGCCCCCCTCAGTTGAAAGTTTCACATTCATTCCCGAATCCCCTACTTGATCTACCTTTGCTGTCGGATTTCCCTTAGCATTTGCTCAACAAGATTCCTTACCTCATCAACAAAAACTCTCACTTTCTCGTACTCGGGAGCAGTTTTATAGTCCAAGGGACTATAGACCCGTGATATATTATTTTCGGGCAATTGCCGTCGGTTCCATAACTCGTGAGATGTGTCTGCATCCTGCTTTCTCATTAGTTCAAAAAACTGGGCAAGAGTGATAGATTCTTCTTTGATCTCAGCATCAGGATTCTTTGCGTTCAACCCCAGCAAATGGGCGGGGATCGACCAGGTTTCATCGTAGGGAAGATAATAAGGAAAAACAATCTTCCCTTGTTCATCAAAGAAATACTCCCGCTCCCCGTTAATTATGTAGTAATTAACCTGTAGCTCACTAAGGGGAACAATGACCATATCCAGAAGGATTTTACGGTCGTTCACTTTTACATATTGTTCTTCTGTATTTTCCCGAATGATGTTGACAGTTTCCCCATCTACATAGCGCTTCAGCATTTCATAGCCAGAACAAGAATAAATTTCAAGTGGTTCTGGAAAATCAGGATCAACCCCAATGCTTAAAAGAAAACCACGGGTTTGATAAGCAGTGGAAAAAAAACGGATGTCCCCTAACCGCTCTCCAAAGGCTAATTCGACCGATTTATCGTTAACAATTAGGTTCCCCAAAACAGAATGATCCACTCGACAATCGATCCTGGGAGCACGATTGACTACAGAAAATCTAATTATCTCCAAAAATGGCTTCGCCTTTTCTAGCAGTTCACGGTCAATAAAACTCGCCTGAACTGCTGACGCTCCCAAAATTAACTGCATCCCCAACGCAAAACTAAACAATCGCTTCCACATCCTAAGCCCCCTCGAGTCCATTCTTTATATAAAGGAACTTACCGATTATATCATAAAGACAAGCCATAAGCCAAATTAGCCCATACTCGCCAGTTCCCCAAAATCCTATCCCAGGCTTATTCCATCCTCTTCCTTGAGCGGCTCGATCCGCTCCGCCTCTGAGCGTCTATCATCTTTGGGAACCCATATCTCACAATCGCCACGGTCTGCCCCGCCCCTGGGCTCCAACACAGGACGCATCTTATTAAGGTCCAACGGTTCACCAATCTTATCCAACAAATCCTGAAATGGCTTTTTCTTGAACATCGCACCCACCCACTCTCCTAAGAATTATATCACTATATCCCCAACTGCCCTCGATAGACAAGACTGTCCCCCGCTTTCCCCTGTCTAGGAAAGCCCCTGGCTGGGCATCTGACCTGTTTCCTAGACAGGGGGGTTACGGTTTTACGGGTCTATGGCTTTGCGGCTCCTGTCTAGGAAAGCCCCTGGCTGGGCATCTGACCTGTTTTCTAGACAAGTAGTTTTACGGTTTTACGTTTACAGGTTTTTATGGTACTTTTTTAGTATGGGCGTGTGGGGTGTGGTATGGGGTGTCGAGTGATTGGTGTGGTTTCGTTATCTGGGGGGCAGGGCAAGACGACGAGTTCATTTTTTCTTGGTTTGCATTTAGCGGGTTTAGGGAAGCGGGTGTTGTGGGTGGATTGTGATCCGCAGGCGAATTTAACGTTTTACAGTGGGGTTTATGTGCCGGAGGGCGGGGGAGACTTAGAGAAGGTAATCCGGGGAGAGGATATTCAAGGAAATATTTATCCTTTAAGTTGGGCAAATTTGTTTATCACTCCGGCGGGGGCGAATTTAGCGAGGGTGAATGATTATTTAGCGGCGAGCGGGCATGGGGGTCGGATGTTGGAGCGGCGGCTACGCCCGGTGCGGGACTGTTTTGATTATTGTATTTTAGATGCGCCCCCTTCCCGGTCACAGATTGTTTTATCAACGATTGGGGCATCAGCGGAAATTCTGATTCCCTTTGAAGTGGGGGTCAAGGGGACGAATTGCCTCATGGAGACGATTAGCCTTTTGCAGGAGTTAAGGGATTTAGAGCTATGGGGTGGGGCAATTCTGGGGGTACTTCCTTTTCGTGACCGCTGGGTGGGGGCGAACCAATTGATCGACAGCAGGGAGAATTTAGCGGCGGTGCGGGATTTTCTGGGGGGGCAGGTGACTTTATTTTCGGCAATTTTGGAATCTGCCCAATTCCGCACGGCTCTGCGGCAAGGGGTAACATTAACCCAGTTCGGGTATCCTCAGCTAGATAAGCCTTTTATCGAGATTCTTGACAAGTTAGGAGAGGTTTATGGTCAGAATTGACCCACTGGAAGTTTTGAAAAACCGCAAAAAACCCTTGGATTTTGCCCCGACCCCAGGGGTAAATAAACAGGATGCCCAGGCGAAAATCACCATTCAGCTTCCCCGAGGAACCAGCAATGAGCTAAAGAAGTTGGCGATTGACCGGGGGATTAGTCGCAACCGCCTGGTCTATCTTCTGGTGCGGCGACTGCTGAACGACCCAGAGCTTCTCCAGGATATTCTGCGCCAGCATCGGCAACTTGACAGTTTTTGACTGCACTTGCTATATTCAATATGTATTTGATAATAAGATGCGATGATTCAAGAAGTAGAGGGTTTAGAGGTAGAGGGGTTAGGGGCAGGGAGTTTCACCCGGTTAATGGTTGATCAATTGCGGAAGGCAGGCATTCTACAGGGGGATTTAACCGAGACGGACTATGAGTATTTGTGTTTTGCCAGTCATGTGTTGGATGAGCTAGGGGCGAGCATGGAGCGGCTTTTGGGCGGGGATTATCCGAAGCCTGGATATGCGCTCCACTCCCTAGAGATTTATGGTTTGTTCCAGTGTTTATTTGCGTATGAAGATGGAGTGTTGTTGTTAGATGCGTTGAAGGGGATGGATATAGATACGATTCCGTTGGTGCGGTTATACATCAACAGGCAGATTGTGGGTTTAGTGATTTTTGGGAAGCCGGTGATGGATTATTGTAGCGATTATTTAGATTGGTTGCAGGCGGAAAGGGGTTTGAACTTTAGTTTTTTCTAAGTAACAGGAGTAGGTTATGAGCGGCGATGGGGAACGGATTGATCAGCAAAGCCAGCAGAATGCCAAGGAATTTATGCGTTCTTTGGAGCAGGTTTTAACAGACTTACTGAAATGGATAGGTAACGAAAAAGGGGAGTGGGTATCCTTATTCTCCGGGGGCAAGGATAAGAAGAGTGAGATTAAGGTCGGGGACACGGGGATACGCTTGGGGGGCGGTTCGCCAGCGATGCCCTCCAACGAGGTGATACGGATGGATTTTAGCAATGGTAAAAAAGCGTATTTCAGCCATGAGCCAAGTGGGAAGAAGGAGCTAGTTCTACCGAATATGCCGGTGAATTATATCCCGGAGTTTTTGGGAACTCTATTAGCTTCGCTCAAGGGAGAGAAGTTGCAGGATGGGGTGAAGTTTCACTATAAGCCTGCTGGACAGAGGGGATATGCGCCGGTTTTGATGGAGCGTCAGCCTCGCTTGAGTTTAGCTAACCCTCTGCCTGCCGAGACGGTGCAAGTTGTGGAGGGAGTGTTTAAGCAACTCTCCAAGGTTCTAAGGGAAGCGGCGGATGTTCTTGAGAAACAGGGGGGCGTAGATAAATCCCAGGAATCTCGTCATGGTTTTATAGAGTCTGTTGGCTCAATTTGTAACCGGGTACGAGAGTCTGCTGGAAAGTTTTGCGAAACTACTGTAAATGCGGCGAATCAATTGAGGGAGAAAGCGCAAAATTGGGCATTAGCGAGCGAATTATACACGTTGGCGACCAAGCTGGATAATCCGAAAGAGCCTGGTCAACTGCACGGGCATTCCTATAGCATTCTTACGGAGGGACCGGGGCGAGTTAGCATTTTGAATAACGAAGGGAAGAGAATCTTTGGTATTAACAAGAGAAGCCTCTGGGCGAAGCCCGAGATAACCGTTGCGGAGGGGGTAAGCCCGAAGGAGTTGGACGCTATTCATTCCCGTTTATCCTACATAAACGAGAAGCTGGGGGATAAGGGGCTGACCAAATTCTTGGAAAAAGCGTCGCCGAGGGATACGGTTCACATTTTTGAAGGCTTCACGCCCCCCGCCATCATGTCCCAGGCTTTGTCCCTTTCCGTTATTAAGCCCTTTGAATTTATGGGTGCTGAAGCGTCTAAACCAGCCCCCGTGGCTCCCGTGGCTCAAGCGGCTGAGCAAGATGGACTTGAGCCAGGTGAATGAGCGATAAATGGGGTGACCGGGGGGGTAGGGATTCTGCCTCAGGAAGCGATAAATGGAGTGACCGGGGGGGTAGGGATTCTGCCTCGCTGTCGCACAGCGTGATCCAGGAGTTATCAAGTTTGAAGGAGACGACCCGTTCTCACGAAAACGCCTTATACGATCTGAAAAACCAAGTGGAGGACTTGATTAAAAAGATGGCGACCCCTGCTCCCGCCCCTGCCCCAGATTCTGGTAATCTGTTGCAATCTCTTACACTTGCAGACTTTGTTGAGATTGAAAACAACCTAGAGCGGTTGGCTGAAACGGTATCCCGTTCTTTGGAGGAAGACCGGCAAAAGCTTGATGAATTTTATCAGCTTGTTCCACTGTTGATTCGTTACAGTTGGGAACGGTGGCTGTTTGCCACCCTGCTCACCCTTTCCTTGTTAACTAACGTCGTTAACACTATTTATTTGTGGTCTTCCGGGGGGAAAGCCCCTACCCCTCCACAAGTTAAAAAAGGATTCCTTTTTCCTTCACCGCACCCATTGGCGCTATATCTACCAGACAGAAGTCCTTGTTCTTTTGCTTCCCCACATCAATGATTACCGCATTTGCCTCGCTAAAAGGCACCACTACTAACGTTTCTGTCGAATCGCCACCCGCCTCTGGCTCAACATAATACACCCCGTTCAGGGTGTTCTGTCTCTTATCCCAAACGTACTTTTTCCGCAACAAATATAGTTGCCCGTCCTTGTACTGGCAGATAAAATACATGGGGATATTTTCATACCAAGTCGTTGCTCTTGTCATTGCGCCTTGCTACTCCATTCTTTCTTTTCCCATTTTACCAAAAAAAAATTCAATAATATATTAAAATTAAAATAAATGAGGGAGTCTTTGGGGGGAGACAATGTGGCAATTTGCAGTCTGGTTGGCGGGGGTTGGGAGTCCTGCGCCCATAGTCCGTCCACAATTTGAGGTGATGAAGAAGGAGCGGGTAACCCAGCCGGTGCCCCCGGAAGTGTTTCTTGAGCAGTTGAACTTAAAGGGTTACGACGACGAGTCGTATCTAAAGGCTTTCGAGGATGATTCGCTTGAAGTGTTCTATGAGTCGAATTTTCTGCAAGTTTATCGTCTTGTAGATAGTGAGGGGAATGTTTCTACCCTAACGATAGGCTATGCCCCCAACCGCCGGTGGCAATATGTGTACGGGTGTATTACCGTTAATCGCTGGAGTAAAGTGCAAAATCAGATAGAGTCGAGTGTATTTTTGGTTCCCCCTAAGGAGCTAAAACGCCATACGATCAGTGTTCTCGACCGTTTGCAAGCGAATGGGTATGAGATCAAGTCCATCCCTTTTTTCCTTTTCTACGAAAAATCAACGTATCAACAATTGCCATCGCTTTGACCCCTGCCCTCTACCCGATAGGATGAGCGGCAAGAGTATGTTTACTGAATACAAAAATCGAGAATTGCCCATGACTGAAAAAGCCAACAACTTAGACGGGACAACATGGACAAAATATTCTATTAGTATATGGTCTGATATTCGCAAGTCTAAGGATGAAGTTGACTTAAAACATCCTGCGATTTTTCCGCATCAATTAGTATCTAGATCGGAAATGGGGCATACCGGGATTGTTTTTGAAGTCAGCAGTAACTATATTGAGTTAACTAAAGAAAGGCTTGCGAGAAAAACCATTTAGCAAGCCAGTGAAGAGGTAAGCGGTAGTGCTAAAATCTATAATGACGATGCTAGAAACATCCTGAAATACATTCCAGAGAATACCATAGATATAGTGATTACTTCGCCCCCCTACTGGAATATCCTCTCCGAGAAAAGAACTGCCGACCTAAAAAACATAAGAAACTATGAGAACGCTGAAAATGATTTGTCAAAATTAGATAAATACGAAGATTTCTTAAATGAACTCTTTAATGTGTTCAAACAGGTTTTCGTTGTAATGAAGCCAAAGGCATATTGTATCATAATAGTTATGGATTTAAGGAAGAAGAGTAAAATTTATCCATTCCATGCAGATATAGCAGAGATGATGGGGTAAACCTGAGAAAGGCAGACCTGGATGGGGCTAATCTGGAGGGAGTGGTTTGGGAAGAAGAGAAAGTAGAAGAGGCAGAAGAAGAGGAGGAATTGGAATTATAGTCATTTCAAAGAAAAAAAAACTGCCTTTCCTAGACAGCCCGAATTGTCTAGGAAAGACCGGCATCCCATCACTCCGACCAGCTAGAGGTGGAAGGCTAAGTTTTTTGCGTACTACACCTTTTAAATTTGATTTTTCACATTGTTAAGACAGAAGAAGCCCAGAGAGTAGGATATTCGGGAACTTATTGTGGTATTGGAGACGATTTGTGTATCAATCATATTTCCTTCGGCAATTTTCTGCCCAGTGGCATTGGTTATAGAAAAGGGGCCGTTGCAAAGCGTTCCCCTGTTGAACTTCACATCCCCAATAAAGTTCCCACGACTATCCCAAATTTTAGCCGGATTGATAAATTTTCCATTTCTAAATTCTGCTAACCCTAATGGACTCCCCGAAACATCCCATACTTTCATGGTTCCGTGTAGCACACCATTTTTGTATTCAACCTCATTCATGGGTGTTTGACCATCGGAGTACCAAGCCTTTTGCTTTTGATCCCTCACACTCACATATTTTATCCCATTGTTAATAATTTTATAATTCGATTCGTTGACCATTTTCCCCTTCTCATTGTAAGTTCGTACCTTCCCCAATAGAAGCCAATCAAACCCATTGTCCACCTTGCATTCCTTGAATTCCATCCAATGCCCCTTCATGGACGACCCAAGTGCTTGGTCGCCAAGCTCCCGATGCCTGCAAACCATCCTCTGCGATAACACTGGACGTTGCACCATCAAACACGCCCCTATCCCTATGCCTATGAGTAAACCTTTCCTTAACATTTTTTACATCCCTTTTGCTCATCAACCACCCATCTAAAATAGATTTTATCATAAAAACTCCCCACTTTTAATCATTCTCTCTACTCTTTTATGAGCAAAAGCAATGCTAATTCAACCCCCACCGCCGTCCCGCCGACCATAAGCCGGGATTATTTGATAATTCTGGACTAGAATGCCCCGGAAGCCATCTTAACCCTGCACCACCACCGGCAACCCCCCAAACTTTTTCTCTTGGTTTTTTACCCCTCTAGTTCCCCTGCGCCAGCACCCCCCCCCGCAGGTTAGGAGCGAGTTGCCTTATTTTTTGGGGATGCCTGAACATTTCCAGGCGCAAGTGTTGAGGGAACTGTGGGGCATCAATATCCTTCTGTCAGCGTTTCCCCAGATTTTCAATTAACCGATTTTTATCCCCTTCTCTTCTAGGCTGAGCAGTTGGGATGCCGCCAATTGGTGTTTCGCCCGACTTGTCATATCCTCAAGAGCGGTTCTATTATCGGCATACCAATTAGGAACGGGGTGCGAGCCGGAACGGGCGTAAATTAGGGCAGCAGCGGCATTCGTTCCCAACTGTTCCTCTAGTTTTCGTCCTTGCGCTCCCGCCAGTACGACTGCCCAACCCGCCCGACAGTGGGTGGTATCACAGATGTGCCACTCTGCCATATTCAGCGTCCCATTGTCTTCAATGGCACTCAGGATGGTAGCATCAATGTTGACAACCAGAGGAATTTGATCCCAATTTAAAACTGCCCCCCACAGGTTCGCCCCACTCAGGTCTGCCTCACCTAGGTCTGCGTCACGCAGGTTTGCTCCACTCAAGTCAGCCCCCCGCAGGTCAGCATCACTCAGGTCTGCCCCAGTCATGTCAGCCCCACGCAGTTTTACCCCACTCAGGTAAGCCCCACTGAGGTTTGCTTCCCTCAGTTTTGCTTCCCTCAGGTTTGCTCCACTCAAATCAGCCCCACTCAAGTTGGCATCTCTCATATCAGCCCCACTCAGGTCTGCCCCCAAAAGGTCAGCCCCCCGCAGGTCAGCATCACGCAGGTCTGCCCTAGTCATGTCAGCCCCACGCAGTTTTGCCCACCACAGGTCAGCACCACTCAGATTCGCTCTACTCAGGTCTGCCCCCCGCAGGTTTGCCCATTTCATATCCAAACCATACAAGTCCAGGCCACTCAGATTACATCCCTGCACGTCTTGCCCACGCCAGTCTAATGACCGCAATCCTTCATGACTATACCCACATTCCCCCCGGCGCAACCGTTCTACATACTCCCGCACACTTACTTGGTTAACTGTGCTACTGTTACTCATAGGTAAACCTCCATTATTGCTTTATTTATTCTATACCTCTATTATTGCTTTATTCATATTGCTTAAGTTAAAAATGCCAGTTATTCAGACTGGCTTTTACAAGTTTAGCGTTGGCTTTGGGGGAATTTAGTGATTCGGGCAGAATCTTAAAGAAAGCAAAGCGATAAAACCTAGATATAATCGGCACCTACAAGTCCAAAACCAACCACGCCCATTCGCCTAGAGTGGATGCCAGCAATCCGTCCAACTCCACCCTCTGCAATCAAAATTACTCCTAATTCAAAAAATTAGTTCACCCAACTCACCTGCTGAAGTCCCTATCACAATAACCTTGAATCCGTTATGCCCATCAGCGAAAAGAAGGGTAATTCTATTCAATGATATGCTGAACCATGCTGGAAATAATGTATCATATGTTCAGTGCGGATTATTTTGAGGTGTGTCTCCACACTTTGAGGCAGTGAGAAGAGAAAGGTTGGATCAACGCAAACCTTGCTGACGCTCGCCCTACGGGTACGTTTGCATATTGCGGCAAGGGTCGTTCCCCGCCCTGCCCCCCCCCTAAAGCTAGTAGCCGAGAGAAGAAGGTGGCAATAAACTTTTTACGGTTGGACTCGTTAGGTCGGTCGCAAGGGAGATGCTTAGCGGCGGCTCTCGCATACTTGGAGAGAGAGGAATTAGAGGATCGGCGGACTGGGTTGGTGTACGACTACCAGAAGCGGGGAGGGTTAGTGGCAAAAGGAGCGTTTTTCCCCCAAGTAGAGAAGGGAGAGTGGATAGCTAAGCAAAGAAATCTATCCCGGCAGGAGAAAGAAGAATTTTGCCTGGCAGTTGAATTGAAGGAGAACCGAAAGAATAGCCGATTAGCAAAGGAAGTTTTGACGGCGATTCCCGCCGAATTACCCCCGGAAAAGCGGTTAGAACTAGCTCAAACTTTCGCTAAGAGATTGGTGAACCGCTATCGGGTGGGTGTTTTTTGGGCGATCCATGAGCCACCGGAAGGGGGAGACAAGCGAAATTTTCACCTGCATTTGCTACTGACCACGAGAGAATTAGGGAGTGGAACTTTAGGACAAAAGGTTAGAGCATTAGACTCTAAATCCGAAATGGCGGTTATCAAAAAGACTTGGCAGGAACTAGCTAACGAATTTTTGCCAGAAGGGAAAAAACTAGAAGAACCCCAGAAAGACCCGTTAGCAGAACCGAAAATGCCCCATCTAGGCAGAGAAGCGACTTGGTTTGAACGCCAGACGGGACAGAAGAGCAGAAAGCGATTAGAATTTGAGGCGCAACTAAAAGAGTGGCACTCCCTCGTTTCAGAATTAAAGGATTTGGAGCGACAAAGGCAAGAATTAGAACGACAATGGCAAGCAGAACTAGAACAGCAACGAGCCGAGCAGGAAAGGCAAGCCGAATTAGAACGGCAACGTCAGCAACAAGAACAGGAACGGCGCAGGCAGGTACGGCAAGAGGAAGAAAGCCAAAATCCAAGTAGTCTGGAGATTGGCAACCGAATTTTAGAAAATTCTAACGGATAACTACCGATTGATATTTCTCTCTACTTTCGAGCCAGCCAAGATGGTTGCCAAGACGGGGCAAAAGTTTGGTAGCAAAACGGCAAGGACAATGCTCACCTAGTCACACTATCGCTTCCAGCAGTTCCTGAAGTTTCCAGCCAGAAAGAAAAACGGGGTTGTCGTGGAAGTATCGGAAGCGTACACCAGCAAAACCTGTACCAAGTGCGGGTACATCCACACGCCAATGGGGAACGACAAGCACATTTATGGTATGAGCAACAATCTGTCCATCCGGTATCATATTGAAGAGTTATACATTTCTAAGCAGATACCTTTTCAGGGTAAAAATGAGGAACTTTATAACTATGATTGGCGCAAAGCCCAACGACACCTATTTTCAGCAATAGAACGTTAAAGTTATCGTTTACCCCTTAATGTGTCTTTCCTAGACAGGGGTGGAACGTAATTGGACGCTAGAAATTTGTCTAGGAAAGAGTGATTGCCCCAACCCCCCGACAACTGTGTCTAGAAAACGCATTTAATCGAGCAGATGAGGGCAATGGAAACAGGGTGCGACCCCATGTTCAGCCCCCAAGTTTTCAATTAACCGATTTCTATCTCGTTCGCCTCTGGGCTGATCGATTGGGATAGTGCCAATTGCTTTTGCGCCCGACTTTTCATATCCTCAAGAGCAGTTCTATTATCGTCATACCAATCGGGAACGGGGTGGGAGCCGGAACGGGCGTAAATTAGGCTGGCGGCGGCATTCGTTCCCAACTGTTCCTCTAGTTTTCGCCCTGCATCCCCCGCCAGTACAACCGCCCACCCCGCCCGAGAGTGGGTGGTATCGCAGGTGTGCCAATCCTCCATATCCAGTTTCCCCCCGGATTCAATGGCACTGAGAATAGCTTGATCAATATTGGGAACCAACGGAATTTGATCCCAATTAAGAATTGCGTCACTCAGATTAGCACCACGCAGATAAGCCCCCCGCAGGTCAGCCCCACTCAGGTTGGCTTCCCTCAAGTCTGCCTCACGCAGGTTTGCCTCATTCAGGTTCGCTTCCCTCAGGTCTGCTATCCACAGGTCTGCCTCATTCAGTCTCGCCTTCCGCAAGTTTGCCCCACTCAGATTAGCAGCACGCAGTTTTGACCAAGCCAAACCTGCACCACGCAGTTTTGCCCCAGTCAGGGTTGCCCCCTCCAGCTTTGCCCCGCCCAGTTCTGCCTCACTCAGGTTTGCCCCACTCAGGTTCACTTCACTCAGGTTGGCTTCCCTCAGGTTTGCCGACCACAGGTTTGCACCACTCAGGTTCGCTTCCCTCAGGTCTGCCATCCACAGGTCAGCCTCATTCAGGTTTGCCCCCTCCAGGTTTGCACCACTCAGGCTCGCTTCACCCAGGTTTGCCCTACTCAGATTCGCATCACCCAGTTCTGCACCACTCAGTAATGCCTTACTCAGGTTTGCTCCACTCAGATTTGCCTCGCTCAGGTTCGCTTCGCTCAAATTAGCCCTACTCAGATCTGCCCCGGTCAGATTAATATCACACAGGTTTGCTTCACTCAGGTCAGCCTCATTCAGGTTCGCCATACTCAGGTCTGCCCACCGCAGGTTTGCCCCATCCAGATTAGCCCCCCTCAAGTCGGCCTCTCCCAGGTATGCCCTCTCCAGATTTGCCTCGCTCAGGTTCGCTTCACTCAGGTTTGCCCGACACAGGCTTGCCTCACTCAGTTTTGCCCCCAAAAGGTCAGCCCCCCGCAGGTAAGCCTTACTCAGGTTTGACCTCTCCAGATTTGCCTCGCTCAGGTCTGCCCCAAACAGGTCTGCCTCACTCAGGTTTGCCCACATCAGGTAAGCCCCGAGCAGATTCGCCCCGCTCAGATTTACCAAGCTCAGGTAGGCATTCTCCAGGTTTGCCCTACTCAGATTAGCCTCACGCAGGTTCCCATTCTCCAGGATTGCCATCCTCAAGTCTGCATCTTCCAGGGTTGCCCCACTCAGGTTAGACTCGCTCAGATTGGCTCTCTTCAGCTTTGCCCCACTCAGGTTTGCATCTCTCAGATTTGCCCCTGCCAGATTTGCCAAAAGCAGGAATGCCCCCCGCAGGTCTGCCCCAGTCATATCTAACCCATGTAAGTCTAGCCCACTCAGATCACATCCATCCAAGTCTTGCCCACGCCAGTCCAATGACCGCAACCCCTCTTCACTGTACCTACCGTCCCCACTCCGTAATCCCTCCACATACTCCCGGATACTCACCTGGCTAACCGTGTTCTTGTCCATTGGTAAACCTCTCTGTATATATCTCCCATATATTATAGCAAATGATATGTTAAAGAGCAAATGATATATTAAAGTACAATCTTAACATAATGTGTCTGTTTCTAAAATTTCCTTACTATAAAGAGTGTCTAGGAAACGCATTTAATCGAGCATTAGAAGCATAGGCACTCACCTGTGAAATATGCTATTATGGATGTATCCCCGGAGTAGGCTGGGGACGTAAAAAGGGCTGAGGCGGGTATGCCGCCGATGCTTAGGGGTTTGTCTCCCACCGATAGGGCTTCCCTATCCCCAAAAAAATCATGCACATAGCCTAGCGGTTGGCGGGGTGCATGAAACAGCGAAAAACCGCTATTTGCCGTGGATTCGAGAGTAGAAGGTACAAACAATGTACCGCACTGTAGTTCGGGTGTACTAACAGAACTACTGCACCTTGAAAAGGCACCCCACGGCTCCCACCCCACCGGGCTTCTAAAAGTCGGGTTGCGGATAGACTTTGGTGATAAAGGTTCTGGGTACATACCCCCCGTGTGATAAATGGGGATGCCTCTTCTTTGCGGATAGACTTTGGTGATAAAGGTTCTGGGTACGAATAGTAATTATCAATTGTCAGCCTAATCGTCTGGCACGTGTGGGGATAGACTTTGGTGATAAAGGTTTTGGGTACGTGCTGAAGCTGTTCCTATCTGCATCAGAGCTTGCCGTGTGGATAGACTTTGGTGATAAAGGTTTTGGGTACCTGAGTAGCTTAAGCCATGATGAGAATTTAGATCGTGGGAGGTGTGGATAGACTTTGCTAATAAAGGTTTTGGGTACTTGCAAAGTCAATGAAGAAAAGTAGTTATTGGCAATGTGTGGATAGACTTTTGCTAATAAAGGTTTTGGGTACAGATGATTAGCTACCATAAGGATGTCTGGGGGGGGAGAGTGTGGATAGACTTTGCTAATAAAGGTTTTGGGTACTTGCGATTGGAAGTGGAGTGATTGCGGATGGCAAGTGCGGATAGACTTTGCTAATAAAAGTTTTTGGGTACACCACGCAGAATGTTGAGAGGTTGACTGGAAATTCCTTAGTGCTTATAGGCTTAAGGCAAAAAAGACTTTCCAGATAGTAGTAGGGCAGAACCTACTTGAAGGTCTTGCCCAAGACAAAACCGACCAGGAAGCTAACAATGCTGATCAGGACACCCGTGGAAACCAGGTAGCGGATCGTGCCTTGCATGGATGCTCCAAATCCGGCAATTGTTTTCCGCAAGTCCTGCTGGTATTGGTGCAGTATCCGGGCATACAGTTGGTCATCCTTCAGGCTCGAAAGCTCCTGCAACAGGACAAGAGTAAGTATGTTGTACTCCGTAAATGGATCATTGGGGTTAGGCAGATAAGTCCCCCCCTTGGTGAGGCGGTCAAATACCTGGTTGCCAATCGCCTCAACGCTGGTGTATTGCCGGATCAGGTTCCTGAGCCGGTCTTGATGCTCTTTGGAGTTTTTTGACTTTAGCTCGTTCATCGAAAATTTTCCCAATCTCCTCCATTGTATAGGGCTTTCCCAACTGCCTGGGTTTCAAAAAAACCCCATTGCATTGATAGACCAAACGCTCCCCCGTTTTTTCCACGGTTATCCCCCGCCGCTTGCAATAATCCTGAAACTCCGACCAGTTTTGCGACTGGTTGATTGCTTCCAAAATTACGCCCCGCATCCTTGTCATGCCCTGGAAGCCTAGCTTTTTCGCATAGTAGGGGGCGACAGGCAAACCTTTCCGCCCGGTTTGCTCCCGCAGAATCCAAGACGACTGGCACGGCTTTAGCTGATAATCCGCTTCCAACTGGCGCAAAATTAGCTCAGTTAATCGCCGGTTCAACCGCTCCGGCTTCAGCATCACCACCGCATAGTCATCTAAAATGCTTTGGCAATCAAAGGCAACATGGACGTGGCGGTGTTCCGTATCGTAGTGCCGGGTAATTAAAAACGCACGGTGGTTGAGTTCTTCGTAGGAACGGGAATGTTCGATTTTACTTAGCTTGGGTAATGCGCTTTTTAGCCGTATCGCACTAGAAATCTTCTGCCTTATATCCGGCTTGGATGCGTAGGCAACATATCGGGCAATAAAATCCTCAGCCACCACTCTCAGCACATCATTGTTAATTTTGTCACTATCATCAAACGCTAAACTGACATGGCACATCCACTGGCGGTTGCCAATCCCCCGTAGCCATAAATCGGGCGGCTGTCGCTCCCAAGCCAAGTTCCCACTCAATATCGCACTCTCCCCACGCTCAATCCCCTTGATTAGGTACGCACAGAGCCGCCGCACGGCAGCTTCCCCACAGTGAAAGCCAATTGATCCAATCATCGCACTCCCAAACGATAGAACACATTTTTAGCATAGCTAGGCTTCTTTTACAAAAAAAAAAAACTGCCTCGATCAAAACAGGGCAGTTATATTAAAATCTATCTGGCGGTAGAATTATCAAACCAAACAAGTTGCACAAGGAGATCATAGCATGAAATCAGCACTGGTTCAAGGTTTAGAGGTAAACCGGGACTTAATCGGACTTCACCTGCGATTGCTGGGGTATCAAGAAGGGGACACGATACGGATACGCTTTCGAGGGGGGAAGGGGGTTGAGGATTTGCCACCGGAGCAGATCGAGTGTCCACTACAGAAGCTCGACTGGCGGAAGCTGAACGACCTGCAAAATAAGGGCTACGGCGCATACTTCGCCGTGAACGGGCATTTTGGACAGGACGAAACCAAGCAAGGGCGGGCTTTTTTTGTGGCGTGGGACGACCTACCCAAGCCAGAGCAATGGATGGTGTTAGAGGATTTGGAACGGCGGGGGCTAGAGAAACCAACCTTTGTGATCGAAAGCCGCAGAAGCCTCCACGCTTATTGGGTCTTAGAAAAACCCGTAGAGCGGGAAGCCTGGGAAGCGGTGCAAAGGAATTTTGTAACAGTTTGCAAAGCCAACAGTGCCGTGGACATCAACCACTTGATGCAACTTGGGGGTACTTTTCATATTCAGGCAGGACAGACCCCGTTTCTTTGCTCAGTAGAGAAACTGGGTAGCTTGGTGGCTTTTGAGCGGATAAAAAGTTGGTTGGAGAAAGAGAAAGAACTGATGGCCTTGACCACATTGCAGCAGATTGAGCAGGTGGCATCGCGCCCAGCCCAGCCGGTCAATCTGCTTGCACTCTTGAGCCGAAAAAACCAGGAATTGATCCGAAATGGTGCCTCTGCGGTAGAGCGGCATAAAAATGGGATTGCGCTGGCCTGTGATCTGATTGGGGCGGAGCATTGGCTAGAGATGCAAGGGGAATCCCCTAGCCGCCCGGTCTATAGCTTATTTCTGGAGTATTGCCAAAACTGCGCCCAGGGCGACGGGTGGGACGAAAGGGAATGGAACCGCATTTGGGAGTCAGCCCTGCTGAGTGCGGACTCTTTGCAGAAAAATCTCAACCGCCTACGGAGGCAAGCAAACAAAAACACGGGCGGAAAGCCTGCTAAAAAAAAGGAATCAGACAGTGACCGATTAATGAAAGTCGTTTTGCAAGAATGCCAATTCTGGCGCACTCCTAACCGGGAGGAATGGGTGGATATTGTGGAGGAAAACGTGAGGCGATCCATGCCGCTTGGGTCGGAGGAATTTGCGGTCTGGCTAAATGGGAAGTTTCAGGAGCGATATGGGGTTTTGCCGGGAATTGAAGTCATCCGTAAAGTGGTGGTAGGGTGCCGCCCCCGGTGCCAAGCCCGGACTGCTCCCATACGCCAACTGTACTTGCGGGTCGGGCAACAGGAAGGAACGATCTACCTGGATATAGGGGGGGCTGAAGGTAAGGTTATCGCCATTTCTAGGGACGGCTGGCGGGTCATTCCCAATACGGATTGTCCGATTCGCTTTATGCGACCCTGGTCCCAGTTGCCCTTGCCGACTCCCCAAACCGGGGGTAATTTGGAAGCCCTGTGGGAACTGATCCCCGTCGCCCCTCAAGACCGCCCCCTAATTCTGGGTTGGTTGGCTTTTAGCTTGGTGCCCTTCGGGGCTAAGCCAATTTTGGCACTGCATGGACCGAAAGGTGCAGGGAAGTCCACCACCGCCAGCTTCCTCAAACGGCTGATCGACCCTGATACCGACGACTTTGTGGACTGCCTAGAAACGAAACAGGAGTTAGCAGTGGCGGCCAGACACGGCCACGTCCTGATCCACGACAACCTTGGCTATCTCTCAGAGCCACAGCAGAATTTATTGTGTAAAGTGGCGACGGGGACGAGCTTTGCGGCACGTAAACTATACACAGATATGGATGCGGTAAAATTTCGGTTCCTGCGCCCCCAAATCCTCACCAGCTTGGATTGCCTACCTACAAAATCGGATTTGCTGGATCGATGCCTGTTGGTGGGGTTAGAGCGAATTTCCCCAGAGCATCGCAAGACGGAAGTTGAAATAGAAGAGCGGTTCCAGTCCCTGGCTCCCGCCCTGCTTGGCAAAATTCTCGATTTGATCGTCCTGGGACTGGCTAACTACTCCCAGGTCAATCACTACCTGCCCCGCCTCGCCCACTTCGCCAAATTCGGAATCGCCGCCCTGGGAACCGAATTTCAAACCCGGTACGAGTCAAACATTTGTCTGGGTGAAATGCAGGCAATCGAAGCGAACCCCCTCGCCGCCGCTATTCTGGAACTCGCCAATGGGGGTGACTTTGAAGGCTCTACCACCACCCTCCTGAACCAACTCAAACGCCTCAATGAGGATTGCCCGCCCATTCAAAAGCTCAGTGCCCGCTCCCTCGGACGATTGCTGGCAAGCAAGGCTCTCGCCCAAGACTTGAAAGCTGTAGGCGTTCAGATGGAAGCGTATCGGAGTGCCAAAGAGCGGGGCTGGCGGATCGCCAAAATCCCAAAACCCAACCCCATGCCCTCAACCCCAGCCCCAACCCCTTCAGTCCATCCCCCAGAAACCACACCCAGTTGCGATTCTGGCGTTTATGACGTAAAAGATGTTCCCCTATCTTCAGAGAAAACCGTTCCTACTGTTCCCGCCCAATCTTCTTTTGATCCCCAAGACCAGGGAACGTCACAAATGCCACAAACGCCACCCCCCCCGTCAGAGAACCCAGTCCCCCCTAGTCCGCCAGCCAAAGAAGCGTCACCGGCGGCAGAGGGGGAACCCCCGGAACGCTGGGTTGACTACAAAGGAACCCTGGATTGGATGGTACGCCTGTTCCAGGGAGGTGCCCTGCGGGTCGTTCGCCAGGTCAACAGTTGCCTCTCCGTTCTCCACCCAGAACAGGGAGTCGTGCAAATTCTCAACATAGATTGCCACGAGGTGCCGCCGCCAAACCCTAGCCCATAGGGTTCATTATCCCCCGGGGTCACAAAATTGGCTGTCTAGGAAAAGCGTTTTGATAAGACTTTTTTCCTAGACAGACCGCAACTGCCCATTTGGTCTTTGCCTGTTTAGCGATAGTGTGAAAAAATATTCTGTTTTTTCTACAATAAGATAAGTTCTTGAATAAAGAGAGGGGGGTAATAGGGAATGGTTGCTTTAGTGGATGTGGGGGATTTAGTTAGGGATGAATTTGATTTATCGGATTTGGAAGCAATAGGGAGTTATCTTTCGCAGTATGGGGAGCGATTTCGAGAGCGTTTGGGGGCAAGTGGGCGTTTAAGGTTTTTGGGTGAGGGCGGAGTGAGTCACCCGATAGTTGCGGTAGATTCAGCGAGCATCCGGGAAAACTTGGGGGGTGGGGTGCATATTCTGGTCGCCGGGGTAGGAGTGAATTTGTCTGGGGTTTTAGGGCGGGGCAGTAAGATTTATCGGTTTTCCAACAATCAAGCCATAGATGCCTTTTGTTCCTTGGTGCGATTAGCGGTGGAATTTGATTTAATTGCCAGGTTATCACGGGGAAAGGATTATATCATTTTGGATAATTCCCTCAAGGCATTGCCCCTGGATGTGAACTATATTTTTTATTCGGTTTTGAGGGAGGCTGGGTACGGGGATAGTCTGTTTGAGAGTGCGTTGGATTTGTTACAAGAGGTGTTTGGCGATGGGGGTACTTGCCTAGATGCTTTAGAGCGGAACCGGTTAATAGCGGTGAGCAAGGAGAATACGAGCCAGTTTATAGTAAGGGAGTTTCAGCAATTTTTGGAAGCTTTGGGGGAGCCAGAGAGTGGGGTGCGCCATTTGAACTCCTTAAACGATAAGGCATTGCTTCAATTTATCTTAAAGCCTGGGGAGTATTTAGTCCCCACGTTGTCAGCAATGCGTGAACGGCGCAACCCCCGGCGCAGGAGCTTATTTAAGGATAAGGGGGGCGAGTGGGTAAGTTTTTTACCCTTAGAGTCTTGCTTCCGCAAATACTCAATCTACCACACCTTTTTCTTGCCTAGACCGGGTGCTTTTGTGCAACGGATTGAATATGGGCTAGGCAATAATATCGAAGATGTTCTGGCTACCATCCGTCCCTATTGCTACCCAGAAATTCCCGAAATTTTACATCAGTGCAAGGCGGATCGGTATGCAAAGGCTGAAATTCACTGCCTAAAAAACGAGTATCAAGAGAGTTTGTTAAAGTTGGTTAAGGGCAGTGATTTGTTCAGGGGTAAGTTTTATAAAATTTTATTATCTAAACAAAGGAGTTAAAGGATGAACGGACAGCAAATAAATTCTGTGGATAAGGCGAGTTCCATTGGTTATTTAGTGACCCCTTCGAGTTCTAGTGAATACTTGGTTTTGTGCGATGAGCGGCAGAAGGATTTAAGCTTTTCAGAAAACAGCTTAGTCTATGTGCGGTATAAAGCTCGAGTGAGTAGCGGCAAGGTTATCGAGGTGGAGACGTTGGGATATACGGGAGAATTGCGGTTAGAGAATCCCTACAGCCAGAACCCTATAGATAGAGTGGCTTTAGCGCATCATGGGGACGAGATCGATGGGGACGGGGTGGATCAGAAGTACTTGAAGGTGTACCCACTGGCAACGATCAATTTAGAGAATGGGCAACCCCTACCGATTGGTCTGCCTCCAAGCCGCAGTCGCTTTTACTTCGTAGAGGAGACGCAATTGGAAAACTACTACCGCTCCCGTGAAACGACTTATAAGTTTGGGTACTTGAGCGGGACGAATGTTCCCATTGGCTTGGATGTGCGCCACTTTGGTCAGGGAGACAAGGGGTGGGGGGATGCCCGGATGATTGGAGTAGCGGGGCGAACAGGGTCAGGCAAAACAGTGGTGGTGGCGGGGCTGGTGGGAGCCTATGCTATCCATCAGGAGCTAGGGATTCTCATTGTTGATCCCCAAGGGCAATTTGGGAGTTTAGACCGATGGGGGCAATATGTCGGGGAACTGGGCAAAAACCCCCAGAAATGGTCATGGAGAATGTCAGCCGCTTTTGCCCAAGCGCAACGACTGGGGGATGTCACAGTCGTGAAATCCTCAGAAATCAATTTAGGAAACGACACCCAAACATTTCTAGCACTGTTGCGGAAGCAAAAGTTTTGGGAGAGCCTGCGGGGGGGCATCAAATCAGACAAGATCGAGCTAGCGGAAACGCAACTCCTTCGTTTCCTAGACGAGAAGAAGCAGGCCAAAAAACCACTTACAGACCTACAGTGGAACGAAAATCTGTTTGACCTAATCGTAGATATAGTAACAGCAGGGTATCGAGACCAGGACGAACAGAAAAATCTTATCTATACCCGGACAGGAGCCAGTGATCGGGCAGGGGAGATATGGCATGCCGTCCTGTCCTACTTCGACCCAGGAACACGCCCGTACAGCATGGACAACCTTGTCCGAAAAGTTTTGGTGGGACGAAAAATCGTCATCCTGGACATAGATGAGCCAGAGGATGATATGAAGCAACTATTTCAGTGGAAGCTGTTTAGTGCGCTCAAATTGCAGGCGCAACGCATCTATTATGATGCGCTGAGTAAGGGGCAACAGAGTAACGTAAACGCCTTGATTGTCGTGGACGAAGCTCAAAGAATTATTCCTGAATTTCCCGAAGGCGAATTGCAGAAAAATACGCTCAGCGTGGTCAAAGATGCAATCAATACGGGGCGGAAACTGGGGATAGGATGGATTTTCGCTACCCAGTCTGTGAGCAACATTGACAAAGGAATTTGGGGGCAAATGGGTACCAAAATTGTGGGCTATGGCTTTGGAACCGGGGCAGACCGGGAACGCTTAATGGAAATCTGTGGCAATGACCGAGAAGTCCTCAACCGCTACCTGCGAATGCCCATGCCTCTGCAAACTGGCACCTATTGGTTCCTAGTTCAAGGCGAATTGGTTGGACTTGGCAACGGCAACCAGTCCCTCTTCGTAGATTGCTTCCCCACCCAAGCCGATACCCTCAACTACAACCGCCACCTCACCCAAAAAATACTATTTATCCCCTAACTACCTAAAAGACTGTAACTTAGTAACTCTATACCTTTGCTGTGAACGTGAGCATCTGCTATTATAGACATATCCCCGGAGTAGGCTGGGGATGTAAAACGGGCTGAGGTATTTTGCCGATGCTCAGGGGGTTTGTCCCCCACCGATAGGGTTCCCCTATCCCCAAAAAATTCATGCCCAGAGCCTAAAGCGGTTGGCACGGTGCATGAAAGAATAATAAACCGCTACCTGCCGTGGATTCGATAGAAAAAGGTACAAAAAATGTACCACACTGTGGTTCGAGTGTACTAACGGAACCGCTGTACCTTGAAAAGGCACCCCACGGCTCCTACCCCACCGGGCTTTAAAAAGTCGGGGGGTGTGCAAAGACTTTGCTAATAAAGGTTTTGGGTACATTCGGGGGAATGCACGGATTGAGAATAACCAATGTGTGGATAGACTTTGGTAATAAAGGTCTTGGGTACAACTCTGGAATCAGTCAATACCCCTAGCACCGTTCGTGTGGATAGACTTTGGTAATAAAGGTTTTGGGTACAGAAGCCGAGAGAGAGTTGCAACGCCAGCGGGAACTAGAGTGTGGATAGACTTTGGTAATAAAGGTCTTGGGTACTTGATATTCCCATAGTTCTCCACCGTCCCCTGGGGAGTGCGGATAGACTTTGCTAATAAAGTTTTTGGGTACTTGCGTTGGCGAGTCGGTTTAATTGGCAGAGTTTAGCAAGTGCGGATAGACTTTGCTAATAAAGGTTTTGGGTACTCATTGCGTCTCAGTCAGATGGTGGGGCGTTTGTCTGTGCGGATAGACTTTGCTAATAAAGTTTTTGGGTACGGTCAAGGAGAGCGGGCGAATGGAGAAAGGAAAGGTGCGGATAGGCTTTGCTAATAAAGTTTTTGGGTACAGCAGATGGTTAGCTGTTCCTACTAATTGACGGATAGGTGCAGATATACTTTGGTAATAAAGATTTTGGGTACGGTGTGTTTGTTTAGGGTCGGGCTGGTGCGCTGAGGAACCCGCTGTGCGGATAGGCTTTACTAATAAAGTTTTTGGGTACATGAATCCTGCGAACTTGAGCTTTAATTTAATTCTAAGTGTGGATAGACTTTGCTAATAAAGTTTTTGGGTACTGTACGAGAAGAAGAGCTAATAAGAGGATGGGATTGGTAAAGTTCTTGGGTACTATCCACCTTGCGCCCGGGCTGGTAGGCTCTGGCAAGTGCGGACAGGCTTTGCTAATAAAGGTTTTGGGTACTATAGCTAAGTAAGGTTAGGTTGTCGCCAATTCATGGCTACGCCCCGCAAGCTATGGAGAACCAGTGCGACCCATAGTCAACCTTTGCGTATTTAGCTATATTGCAGTTATTTTTATCCAATCCTTCTCCCCGTGAGTGCAGATATACTTTGGTAATAAAGATTTTGGGTACTTGCGATTGGGAGTGGAGTGATTGCGGATGGCAAGTGCGGATAGGCTTTGTTAATAAAGGCTTTGGGTACTTAATGACATTGCCATTACGGATCACTGCCGTCCCTAGTGCGGATAGGCTTTTGTAATAAAGGTTTTGGGTACAGTTAAAGAAGTTATTTTGAGGTGAACATAGCTAGTTCTGGTTCGCATAGACTTTGCTATAAAGGTTTTGGGTACTGCATATATTGTAGGTAGTTTTGGCTTTGTTGGTGGATAATAAAGGTTTTGGGTACATACATCCTTAAACTGATTCTGTCAATTTAGCCCACTCTCGTGCGGATAGACTTTATTAATAAATGTTTTGGGTACTTAGATCAAGATTTGCGAGGTTGATGTTCGGAATTATGCGGATAGGCTTAAGAAAATTAGTGCTGGCATTCAACGGAGCGGGGGACAAGTCGCCCACTTTTATTATCCGAGGAGAAGAGTCCAAACGCTTTTTGCGTGTCACTAAAGTAGAGATGCCTGTTGACTGGCTGCGGCCAGTGGAGTTACCGCCGGGGAAAGATAGTAATAAACCGCAGAATCATCGCCCACAGAACAGTACTGTTCCTCCGATAAGGATAGGTTGGTCGAGAAAGGAAGCTGGGGATAGAATGGATTTTTGCTACCCCCAACCTTGATAAAGGAAAAGGAATTCGGGGGCAAATGAGCACCAAAACTATGGCTTTGGGGCTGACCGGGAACGCTTAATGGAAATCTGTGGCAATGACCGGGAAGTCCTCAACCGCTACCTGCGAATGCCCATGCCCCTCCAAACCGGCACCTATTGGTTCCTGGTTCAAGGCGAATTGGTCGGACTTGGCAACGGCAACCAGTCCCTCTTCGTAGATTGCTTCCCCACCCAAGCCGATACCCTCAACCACAACCGCCACCTCACCCAAAAATAATATTTATCCCCTAACTACCTAAAAGACTGTAACTTAGTAACTCTATTCTTAGGTTTTAGGTTTTGAGTTTACGTCCTGCCAGAAGCCGCAGACTGTTACTAATGTCGTACAGAACCATCACCAGCCCCAGGGTGGAGATAACACCCAATCCCCCCGCCAGTGCCCCCATGATTGCGCCACGCCACCCCCCTTGACCCCATCCCGTCATAATTGCACCCAGCCAGGTGATACCCCCAATGCCCCACCACGTCACCTCTGACACAAAGATAATCGTTTTCCGCATAATTCCCCAAAATTTATCTAACTTTCCTAATATATTATATTATAAATTCAGTTTTCCTTTTTATGAATCCTTTTGTCCCGAGTGGAAAACGGGGGGGAGTTTGCCCTATCTGTGGCAAAACTAACGGGAATTGCCGCACCATTCACAACCCCAAATACCCCAACCCAGCCTTCCTTTGCATGACCCACCCCAACCCTACCTCTGATATACCCCAAGGCTTCCGCTTCACCCGTACCACCAAAGATGGACTCTGGGGTATCTTCATTACCGATAACTCAAACTCTTTACAAAGAAATACTGTTTATAAACAAACCTCTTCTTATAAAAGAGATTCTATTATTGATGAGAGTTGGGTGGGGTTCCGGGAGCAGGCGGAGGCGAAGGATCGGCAGTGGCGCAATTTTATCCGGTTGCCTGGGTTTCGATTGACCGGGGTGGAGGAGCAGGAATTACGAAGGCGGGGCTTGCAGAGTTGGGGCAATATCCCCTTTATTAAGCACTATGTTGGCATTGGTATCCCCGTACTTTTTCCTGGTGACAAAATCATTGCTTATCAGGTAAGGAATTTAAGCCCTACAGCCGAACAAAGGTATATTTGGTTCTCCCCAAAAGTAAGTAACAAGGATTTAATTGGAGACATCAAACTTTGCAATAAAATTCCAATTGGTTTCTATGGAACTCCAGAGTCCGACACGGTATTTATTTGTGAGGGTTATCTAAAGGCTTGTTTGGCGCATTTTCTCCATGACGAAACCACAATTGGGCTAGGGAGTCACATCAATATGCAACAGTCCTACGAATTGCTGAAATACTACCTAGACAGCATGAAAAACCTTGAATTTATCTATATCGCCCCAGACAAGGACGTTTTTACTAATGAGATAGTCAAGAAATCTTTAATCAATTTAGAGAGCAGATTAAAGAAAGATTATCCAGATAAGGCTATAAACTGCCTCTCCTGGGAAGGTCACAACTTACACGATATAGATGAGATTCCCCAGGGTTCCAAGCTCAAAGTTATGTCGCTTGATTCTATGTTCTCCTGTGGGGGGATGGAGTGCGAGAGTGAGTTGGTTTTATGAGGCTTTGAACTCAGGGAAAAATATAGACAATTCGGATATTTTTTATGTTAAAATATAGGGAAGTATTTTTGAGGTTTTGGGTTTATGACGGCGGAGAAAAAAGAGTTATGGATTGAGTGTTCTGATTTAGAGAGGCAAGGGGTGTTTGGGGACGGGGTAATTGCGTTAACCAAATATATTCCCAACGCCCCGAAGCGGTGCAAAGAATATACCAAGATTTTGTACGAGAGGGAGGGTGAGGTTTATCATTGCCATGTGAGGCGGGCGGAGGAGGAGTGGGCATGGGAGCAGTGGGAGCGAACCAAGCGGTATCGGGCGTTGCGACGGCGTTTGGAGCAGATTTATAAAGCGGGGCGGGATTAGCAAAATTTTTGGTTTATGCTAAAATAATTTTTATTGATACATGAGGGGGTGATTTATGGTGCGGTTAGGGTACAAGGGGATAGGGGTATTGTTACCGAGTCCTCGGCAGTTGTTGTTTTTAGTTGGGTTTGGGTATATGGTTTTGGGGTATTTGAGTTGTTCCTATGTGCGGTTAGGTGCGGGTTTAGTTTTAGTAGGGCTGTCGTTTTTTTGGGATATAGCGTTAGCGGGGAGTCGTTATTTTGGGCGTTTACCGAAGTTTTTGCAAACAGTTTTTTTAGGGGGCGGGACAATTTTGTACTTTTTTTCAGTGGGGATGATGCCAGCGCAGGCGTTTTTTTTAGGTAAGCTGTGTGGGTTAATGACTTCGGTGGTGGACAGTATGGGTACGACGGGGGGTGAAGCGATTAAGAATTTGATAAAAGCCACGGTGAATGTAGTTCGTGCTTTGTTTATTTTGTACTTAGCGATTGCTTTGATTGGTGTATTCAATCAAATGCAGAGGGATGAGGAATGGCAAGTTGCGGCTAGAACGCCGTTGCTAGCGATAATAATTGTGGGGATCGTGGAGGGCATTTCAACGCTGATAGTTTCTGGTTCGGTCACGGACTGCTGAGCATTTATGGCTGGGGAGAAAGAGTATAGGGCGGTGAACAGTCTGGTTGGGGAGAAGCCCAGTTTAGGTCCGATTCCCGGCAATCAGGTCGTTCCCTGGGTAGTGATTGCGGCTATTTCGATAGGAGTCAAGTTAACTTTTGGTGTACCGTGGCTATGGGCGGGTGCATTTTTTTTCTGGGGGATTGGGAGTTGGTGGATATTGACGGGCAAGCGTGCCTGGCGATTTTTGAACCGTTTTGTGCGTTGTCCCCGTTGGGGTAAGGGTTATCGGCAGTACCAATCACCTTTAGATGAGTAAGGAGCAAGGATGGACGCATTATTTGATTTTGTTTTAGGGACTGGGGGCAAAAAGCAGGGTCAGCGGCCAAAAAGGAAGGGGGCTAGTAGTAAGGGTAAGAAGCGGCAACAAGTCTCTTTTGATTGTTTTGAGGATTATACGCATTTAGTAGGTTTAGTGGATTACGAGATGCGTAATCGTCGGGTGGGTGCCTATTTACTGGGGAAGGAGGATTCGTATCAATTTGTATTTGGTTTTATAGTGGACGGGTTTCATCCGAGTTTAACCCGTGCGGAGATTGAGACGGCTTTTGACAAGCTAGAGGCTGGGTTGAAGGATTTCCCTCTCGAGGAGTCTTTGAAAATCCATTATGAGGATTTTCGGGGGATGGGGCAGAGGGGGCAGGAGTTGAATGAGTTATGGGCGAATTGTGCGAATGAGAATATTCAGTTAATTTTGAAGTCTCAGCAGGCGAGGGATCAGGAGTTAGCGAGGGATGGGAAGCGGCGGGAGAAGCAGATTATTTTTTATGTAACGCACACGTTTGCTTCCACAGCGCAGGGGGAAAGTTCCTATGACAGTTGGGTGGAGAGAGCCTTAGCGTGGACTTATACTTTTTGGGAAAAGCTGAGTGGGGAGCGGCGGACGGAGCATGAAAAGTTCAGTAAAATTGCCCGTGCCGCCTTCATCGATGGGTATTTGCGGTGGGAAAATTTTTTGTCGGTCACGTTAGGTTTAACGATAAAGCCGTTGCAGTATTTTGATTTATGGCGTTTGTTGTGGAAACGTTTTAATAAGAGTAAGCCGATTGAACCCCCCCAGGTAATCCGAGTGACCAAGGAGGGGGTAACGGAGAATTTGAAGTCGCTTACCCATCCGGCCACCCTTTTGTGTGCAGAGGGTGATCCGGTGGCAGATGAGCAGTGGGTGCATGTGCGGGGGCGGTATGTGGCTCCTCTGTTTTTGGTGGATAAGCCTGGGGGTTGGGCAAACAAGACAGCGCAGTTGAAGTACCTGTGGACTACGCTTTTAAGCAAGGAGCGGGTGTACGACATTGAGATTTTTTCGGAAATAAGGCGAGCGAACGATTCCCTGGTTCGGGAGTCTGTGCGGCGGCTTTTGGCGCAATCCTTAACCAGTTCTAAACTGGCGGGCGAGGCGGGGACGATTGATGTGGCGGCGCAGATCAAGACGGAAAAGGCGATAGAAGCGCAGGCGGAAATTTTTGAGGGAAGCGTCCCCTTCTGGCTGGGGTTTGTGATTTTAGTGCATCGGGACAATTTAGATGATTTGGACGAGGCGTGTCGGTTCATTGAGAGTTCCTTTTTGCGCCCAACTTGGGTAGAGCGGGAGCGTTTTGTGAGTTGGCAAGTCTGGTTACAGACCCTACCGATTTATTTTGGGAATTTGTTGGTCACTAATACGAGCAACCGCCGCCATCTGTTTTTGCACACCGAGGTGACTGGCTTGTTGCCGCTGATCAAGCCACAACCGATAGACCAGGCGGGGCTAGAGTTGATCACGGCGGAAGGCGGTTATCCGATTTTTATTGATCTTTATAATTCTCCCCGGCACGTTGCGATTTTTGCCACAACCAGAGCCGGGAAGTCAGTAATGACCACGTACCCCTTTATCCACTTTTTGGCGAAGGGGATGGGTGTCATCATCATGGATTATCCCAGGATGGACGGCACCAGTACCTATACCGATCTGGTTGAGATTTTGGGGGGTGCTTATATTGATATATCCAAAGAAGCGCAGAACTGCATGGAAATTCCCGACTTTAGCCACTATCCCAAGGATAAACAACGGGTATTTTTCGATGAGTATAAAGCCTTTATCAAGAATCTCTATTTTATGATCGTCATGGGTACGGACTCGGCCCAGTATTCGAGTCGGTTGGGGACGCAGGTGCGGGGGATTATTGATATTGCGGTAGAAAATTTCTTTAGCGATCCCGAGATTAAGGAGCGCTATGAGCGGGGGAAGATTGACCCGCAGGAAATTCCCACTGGTCGTGACTTCTTCCCCTTTGTTAAGCCGGATCGGTTTAGCCTAGATAGCCGTGCAGAGATGGGGGAAGCCTTTGGCCATATTGAACTGCGGCTCACCCAGTTCTTTGCTTCTTCGATTGGGAAGGCGATTACCTCGCCCAGTACAGTGCGTCCCAACAACCCTCTGACGGTTTATGCCTTCACGAATGTCAGTAACGAAGAGGATGCGGCGGTCTTATCGGTGGTGGCACTCACAGCCGCTCTCCGTAACTCGCTTCGCTATCCCCGTAGTCTCTTTTTTATTGATGAAGCTCCCATTTTATTCGAGTTTTCGGTGATTTCCGACCTGATCGGGCGGCTGTGTGCGAACGGGGCGAAGGCGGGGATTTCGGTCTGTATTTCCGCACAAGACCCGAATACGGTGGCCAACGCTTCGAGTGGAAGCAAAATTATCCAAAATATTGGGCTGACCTTGGTGGGGCGCATCAAGGAGGCGGCGGTGGACTCTTTTGTAACGCACTTGGGCTACGAGCGGGAATTGATTGCCGTCAACGCTACTAAGGCGTTTTTCCCAAAAAAGACTGAAATCTATTCCCAATGGCTAGTAGACCACAATGGGGAAAAGACCTTCTGCCGCTTCTACCCAGGCATCCTCCAGTTAGCCCTAGTCGCCAACAATCCCGATGAACAGAAAATGCGGGACTCGATTCTCAGCCAATACCCCGATAAGTACAGCGGCTATAAAGCCCTCTGCGAACATTTTCTCAAAAAACTCAGAAACTAGCTGTATGCGAATAATAATGTCGTGTACTCAGATGTATGCAAATAATAAAGTCGTATTCTGAGAGTTTTTAGTAAATAATGATGTCCTATGGTGATCAACGCCTAAAATCCTTTCAGGGAGAGAGGTTTGCTAAAATTATGTCCCATGCCAACATGAGTAAAGTGAAGCTCTCCCTTAACGATGTGGGAGCGGGGAATTGCTCAGGGCAAATCCTGTGAATTGACTGATCTCAGTATACAACTTTATTGTCCAGTTACAGCATGATGAGATTGATTTACACAGCATGATGAGATTGATTTACCTGGAGGTAATTTCTACATCGTTGAACAAACTCAAGTTTGAACTTAAAAAACTCCTCGTAAATCACGAAGATTCTACACGCATCTCCAATAGCTTTATGTGGCTTAATAAGGTATCTGTAACGCTCTGGTAGTGGATAGCGGAAATTTTCAGAACCAAAAAACTTCGCACTGGAATAAAAACCAATGATTAATGAAATCTTATCAAGAGAGAACAAATAACCTATTTCGCTTTGAATAATACGCTGTATATCAATAATTGTGATATTGGATGTATTGATATTCGCTTTCCTCAAAAAATTGAGGTCTTCATTCCCTCCAAACAATACAATTCGAGAAACTTGGTGCTTCTTGAACAAGCTATGAAGATATTGACGTAGCTCAATCAGAACTTTAAAGGATAGTTTTCTTGCTACTATTTTGTCAGTTTTTTTAAGCCTATAACTGGGATCGAACGATTTTTGATACTGTCCTCGCCCAATATTAGCAACCCATTCTGAGACCCCAATCTTTTTGCCTACCTGATTAATGGTGTTTTTTCGTATGACAAGATCAATATCGTGGCAAAACTTCTTGCTCTCCAAAACAGGCAACCCATCTTCTAAACCAGATATAACTGCACCAACCTCTATGAGAATCAAATCCCTCCTATAAGAACCGTAAACTTGCCCCCACTCCATATCTAAAAACAGAGTTTTCATCTATCTTCAGCCAACCAAACCAAAGCTTTCTTTCTGGAAAAAGGATTCCCACAAACCGTCCTAAGTATACAACTTTATTTTTCAGTATATAACTTTATTGTCGAGTATACAACTTTATTGTCCAGTTACATCAGAAAGCTAGAAATAATGGTTTGTATGCATAGAAAAAATCCTGCTTTTCCTAGACACCCTTGTCCAGCCTAGAACAGCATCCCATGCCCCTGACCCGCTAGGGGAAAAGCTTCTAGAAGGCTTTATTGTGTACTACACCTTTTAGGTTTGACTTTTCAGACTGTAAAGACAGAAGAAGCCCAGAGAGTAGGATATTGGGAGACTTATTTGTGTTTTGGGGACGATTCGTGTATCAATCATCTCTCCTTCGGCAATTTTTTGACCACTGGCATCGGTTATAGAAAAGGGTCCACGACAAAGCGTTCCCTTGCTGAACGTCAAATTCCCAGCAAAGTTGCCACGAATATCCCAAATTTTAACCGGATTGATAAATTTTCCATTTCTAAATTCTGCGACCCCTAATGGACTCCCCAAAACATCCCATACTTTCATGGTTCCGTGCATCACACCATTGTTGTATTCAACCTCACTCATGGGCGTTTGACCATCGGAGTACCAAGACTTTTGCTTTTGATCCCTCACACTCACATATTTTATCCCATTGTTAATAATTTTATAATTCGATTCGTTAACCATTTTCCCCTTCTCATTGTAAGTGCGTACCTTCCCCAATAGAAGCCAATCAAACCCATTGCCCACCTTGCATTCCTTGAATTCCATCCGATGCCCCTTCATGGACGGCCCAAATGCTTGGTCGCCAAGCTCCCGATCCCGGCAAACCATCCTCTGCGATAACACTGGACGTTGCATCATCAAACACGCTCCTATCCCTATCCCTATGACTAAACCTTTCCTTAACATTCTTTACATCCCTTTTACTCATCAACCACCCATCTAAAATACATTTTATCATAAAAACTCCCCACGCCGTAGATTTTGGACTACCCACTTAGACATTCAAAATGGTTTACCGAACGCCACTTCCACTTCATGCCATAGGGTGATCGTATCTGCTTTGATGATAAAACACAAAATTTCAGGATACTTCTCGAGCCATTTCCGACAGGCTTTTTGGGCAGAGGCAGTTTCAGAACTGCTAAATTCTTGCCAAAATTTACATAAACGTCCACAGATTATCGCATAGTCCCCACGGCGATCCTTTAAGGCTTTCTCGTCTAAAATAAACATTGCTAACTATTAGCTAACAGAATTTGCTCAACTAGGTCTAGGACAAGGCGAAACTGCTCTTCTGAGACAATCCAGGAGCGACTACATTCCAATTCTAGGGAGCCATCCACTCCTATCACTAGCTTGCCGTATTCCCGCCCATCGTACCCGACCACATACTCCTCCTGCTTCTCTGGATAGTCGTCAGGGATTTGGAATATGCCACGATTAATGCAGTTGATTGCCGTTAAGAGGCGGCTGGGAACAGATGGCTCCATGCTACACTCCCCCGTAAACCTTCAACCAACTGTGGATGACGCTCTGGATGCAAAAAATTGATAATCACCCTCTCCTGGCTCATCACCGTCACCAGCTTATCATTCAAACAAATCTCCAATGTCCTGAACTTTTTATAATACTGGGGCAGAGCATTGATAAAACAACCGTTTTGTACATCTTCTTCATATACAAAAATACCATTAACATAGATTGAAATCGTCTTTACCGTCTCATCTTCAATCGGGTTTGAATCTGTTGGCAGTTTATCAAGGCGGTGAATTGTTTCCGCATGGGGGACGAGGGCATCGAGATCGTTGACCCCAATCTTGAAACGCTCTTGCACTCTCTCTACTTGCCGTTTATAAATCCGGGCAAGCATCTGTTCTTTGATGGTTTTAGGCGTTGTTTCAAGCATGGTTTGAAATAGATTCCATAAAAATTTTTTCAGGATGAGCTTGGTCTTGATATAGCCAACTGTTTTCATCAAAAACAATTTTCATAAAAAAGTCATATTCATCTACACTACGAATCGCCAACCTATTAAAAAACCAGTAGCGAATGACATTTCTATCAATTTCCTTATTACGCAATAAATTAACAATTAAACGTCCTAACAGATTTTTGAGGGCTTCGTAATCCGCTTGAACCGCTTTATCAACGGGTGGGGGCGACCCCTGCTCCCCACTTTGAAAGGTTTTTGAGACTTCTTGAATGTAGTTTATCGCTTCGCCCAAAAGTTGATTGCGTTCTTCCCGGCTGACGGGGGGTGGAGCAGGGCTGGGCTTTGGCTCATCGTTCCGGCGCAAATGGCGATGGCGATAAAGCACCTGCGAAACGTAGTTCCCCTTCCCATTGCTAATGTTGAGAGCTTGGGCAATTTCTCGGGGTTTAGCGTCGGGGTGTGCTGAGGCGTACTCAACAATTAGGCGAGACAGGGGCTCGTCCGTTTGCGCCCACCGGGACACCCGCCCCCGCCGCCCCGTTTTGCCCGTAGCCGGAACCGCTTCTGACTGCTTGGTCGTAAGCTCTTTGGTCTCACCTTTGTATTGGTATTTAATTATTTTCACTCTTTTGCCCTAAAACGCTCAAGAATTGTGGGTACTCTCTTCCCTATCCTACCGAATTCCGATACTACGGCTAAACTAATCCCTGATTCCGCACTCGCTTGTTCAAAGGTTCTCCCCTGCCTCACTAAGACCACAAAATTTCGCATCCTGGGGATGAGGGGAGAATTAGGGGCAATCCGACCCTCTTGGATCGCTTTTTCAATCCCCTGTTCAATCTCCACTAAAGACGCAAAATCCTGTCCCCCAACGGGAATAAGTGCTGGGTTGTTCCGCCCGGTCACCACCTCAATTGTTTTGAACTGGGTGCGGCTGTCCGACAATCTTACAAAGAACTGATACACTTTCTGGCGAGTTACCACGGTCAAAAGAGTATTACGGCTTTGAGAGCGGGTTTGGAGAGGCAGGCTGGCCGGGGATAAACGCCGCAAATGGATCACTTTCGCTTCGGGAATTGGGCGATCAAAATCTACCGCCAGTTCCGTCATGTCATCTACCCATACCTTGATGATGGGGTCATCAAGCCGCTGAAACGACAGGTTCACCCCGTACCCGCTGGCTACATCAATCGTCACCGCCCCCTGCACCGCATCCTCATCATTTACCGTTCTCCGATAGCCATCGCCACTCGATACTCTCTGAGCCAGCGCCGGAACCCCACCGAGCCATATCAATATACTCAGAGCAAGTCCCCCCATTTTGACCGCTGTGTGCATAAATCTCCTCCTAAAACGAAAAAGCTCTCACAAAATAAAGGTCAACGGCAGCCCCGTTGTTAATTTGATATATTTTGGCATCCCCTTCCCTGACCGAACGCCGATTAATTTCCGCTTCGAGCCGCGGGAACAACCGCTCAATCCCACCTTGCAAGGCCGCCGCCGCATAGTCCGGGGGCGGCGTTTGGGTCACACTGCTGTTAGAAAAGCTCCCTATGCCCCCGCTAACACCACTGCTACTAAAACTGGTCGTCGTTGGGCGATTTGCTAAAGCCGCCGCCGCCTGCGCCCCACCTAACAAAAACAGCAACACGTTATCCCGAATTGCCTGGAATTGCCTGGTATTCACCAAATTGCCCATCAGGGGGCGGTTCTTCCCATGCACCACCACCGTTCCCCCCGGAACGGTCACCTCCTGACCATTCACGACCAGGCTGGAGCCTTGCATCATAAATACCCCCCCCGACTCCACACTCTTGACGACACCCATCAAAATACTCCCCCTCGGAATCTTCACTGCCCCCGTGCTATCCAACACATCCTCCTCAATCTGAATCGGGTAGCGCATTTCCTCATCCTTCCATTTTTCTAACCCAAAAACCGGAGCCATCAACCGCCCAGGTACCATCACGCCCGGCAAAATCTGAGAAACCGGCGTTGTATTCACCTCAACCTGCTGTACCGGAATCCGGCTCAAAAATTGACGCTCTGCCTCCTGTAGCTCCTGGCTCAAAACGGGAGACGGAGGAGCCGCCGGTTGCTGGGATGGCGGCATAATCGGTTGTTGGGACGGCGACATAACCATTGCACTCTCCTGAGAACCAGACGAAGAGGGAATAAAATAACCATTCCGTGGCGGCTCAGCCGGAGCAGGGCTGGAAACATTACCCCCAAAGCTCCCTAAACGCTCAGCAATCTGACGCTCCGCTAAATACGCCCGTTGCCGCTCCTCCTGCGTGGGAACCGCAGAACGGGCAACCTCCGGCTGAACGACTGGGGGGGGCGGCGGCACCTCCCTGACCACTGGCACTGACCGACTTGGGGCTGGAATCTTAGGACTCGCCGCAGGACTATTCGGCGGACTCGATGGAACGGGAGCCACCATCGGCTCACTCGATCTCGGAAGGGTTGGCGTATCCGGCGCAAGTAACCCTGCCATATCCCCCCCACGCTCCTGGGGCTGGGGAGTCGTCCTCGAAGGTAAACCCCGCCGCTCTTGTGCCTCAATCGCTAGTTGCGCTTGCAATTCATCAATCTGCCGTTGCTTTTCGTCCTGCTCACTCTCTCGTGGCAATAGGTCACTCCCTTGACTCCCCTCTTTCTTCGGTTCAACCCCACCCCCGATAAACACCCGAAAAAGGCTGTACCCAAACAGCAAAACAATGCCCGTCCCTACCAATACAAATAACAGCAGGGTTGAACCCTTCTGGAACGGCTTCTTGACTGTCCTTTTCTCCTCTACCTCCTGCTCCTTGATCCGGGGAGAATCTAAAACCCCCTCATCATCATCCTCATCCACACCCCACATCTCATTGTGGCGCTTGAGCCGCTCCTCATTGGGATCAACGGTGGTAGCACCCCTATCCTTTGACCCCCTGCTCCTTCGCATATAATCAATAAAATCCTTGGGAGTACGGCTACGCACCCCACCAAGCCCCTGGCTATTATGCTCTTGACCCATTTTCTCAACCCCCTTTGGTTACTCTGGCTTGTAATTCCTAATTTCCTCAATTTGTAAACCCGCCGCCCGGATGTTCAGCACTTGTTTTAGCTCATTTAGCTCATCGCTCGCCCGAATTGGCTCGACCGCACGAAGCACCAACGTCTTGTTAAACCGCAAAATTACCTTCCCCACAGTGTTGGGACGCAACTCAACCACCGTGCTGGCCACCACCACTTCCCAACGCCCATCCCCAATCTTCCTTGGCTCCGAAATAAAACCAATCAGCACAATGGTCTGTACATTGGGCGGGGCAACCGCTAGGGTGCCTGGCTGAACCTCCGCCCCCGCACTGCTCCCCCGCACTACCTCCCTAGGCACGAAACTGGCTAATTCACGCAAAAAACTCGTCCTTAAACCCTCTCTCAACGCAAAACTCGCATAATACGCACTCGTGGGAACTCGCCCCCTATCAACCGCTACCCCAGGGTCTAACTCCCGCCTCTGACTATCCTCTAAACTCGTCACGGGCTTGTACCCATTCCAGCTAAACAGCTCCGTCACCGTCTCACGCACAAAACGCCGAATCGTCTGCGGACTCCGGTACTTCGAGTCGTACTCCCCAACCTCTACTGCTGACCCGTCCACCAACTGCACAAAATTCCCCCTCGGACGATTGCTGATTAAAACTAAACCTATAACCAACTGCAAAAACAACGACACACCTTGGATAATCAAGGCACCACCAATCGCAATCCGTAATACCTTGCCCTCATCCAACGCCAATCGCCCCAAATCCTCTGGCGCACCCCCAGATTCCCCATCCTCAAAATCGAAATCGCTCTCAACCACCGTCTCTTCGTAATTCATTCTCTACCTCCCCCTAAACATCCCAAATATACCCCGTACACCCCCGCCAATCATCCCTATCGCACCAGTCGCCGCATTCACACCCCCGATAACCGCAATACCACCCATCATCGCCGCTAAACTCCCAATCCCAGACTGTACCCCAGCCGCCGAAAAAGCCCCCACCGAACCCGCAATAAATGGAGCAAGTACACCTAATATCAAAAAAATCGCCGTATTAATCCCGCTCTGGTTCGTGTCAAACGCAAAATAACTCGCCATTAACGTAATTAAATTAAACGCAATCTTCGTCATCCCTAACGCCACAATCCCAGATAACCACGATAGTAAAGTTCTCTGCTGAAGGGGAATTAAACTCGCCCCCACCGCTATCGGGGCAATCGTTGCTATTAATAGCATTGATAACTCCAAAATTAAACCAAATGCTACATACAACGCAATCAACACCCCATTCAAAACCGGATCAACATACTGCTTCCGCAACTCCGTTAACGGCTCCCTTATAAATCCAATAAATTTCTGAAACCCGTCCACTATCTGATCCTTTAAATTTGTTAAGAAATTCCCCGCCCAATTCACAATCGTATGATTCTGTGGAATCTCCCCCTGACTCGCACGGGCTTGAATCTGCTCTGCTACCTGCCGCTGACACTCGATCTCTAACTCCTTATCTCCTAGATCAGCACACCCCCTAGTCGCATTGATCACCTCGTTCTCAAAATTGTTGAAATTCTCTGCAACCTTCCGGGGGTCCTCACCATTCCCAATTAACCCCACCGTAATCTGGTCATTCATAAATTCAAAAACACCTGTTAGTACCCTTGATATATTCCAAATGTTTGTGTTCGCCGTCACAACCTGCCCCGTTAAGTTGGGTGGCTCCAACAACAAAATAATTGCCACAACCGGCCAGACAAATGCCGCCACAATACTCCGATAATCCCCAATCCTGTTCTCCGTTATTTGATAATAAGTCCGATAAGCCACGATGATAAGCCCAATCCCTAAAAAAATCTTGGCAACCAGAAGTACCCCCGTGTATAAACCACTCGCCCCTATCTGATCCCACAGACGAGCCAGAATCTCCTGAACCACCTCATTTGCTATCTCCCCAGGCGTAACACCCCCTTGCCGGGGAGATAAATTGCTCCTGGTCGCTAACTCGTAAGCCGATACCGTTAAAAAAGAAACCGAATTCATCTATTATTCCCCCCTCCGCCATGTAAGAACTGGTCTGCCCACCGGCGCAACCTGATTCCCTGTACTGCCCCCACTGCCGGAGCGGATTCTCCGTAGCTCCTCCAACATCTGTACCTGATTCTCCAAAAAGAACTGATTGATCTGATTCTGCGACTGGGCAATCATAATATCGTTCACCATTTGCCGCTCCAACAAAGACCCTAAATACTCCGTGTGCGCTTTCTCCTGCTCCGTTTGCCCCGCTACCATGTCCGCCAAACCCTTGAATGCCTCTAATTCGTTGGAAGCATCCTTAATCGCCGCCCGACCAGCATCCACTAACCCCACCCCCGTCCCCAAGGAAGTCTCATACGAAGTCTTGGACTCATTGCTCTGCTCCCCTACCTTGGTCAAAAGGTCGCTGAACATTTTCTGCACCATATCAACCCCCACAGTGCTTACCTGCCGATCCACACCCAGTTGGATTCTCGGTTGCTCTGCAGCCACAACTTGGGAAACTATCGGAATGCTCTCTAACGAGTTCCCCAAAAAACCATCCTGGGAAGAAGTCAACTCTGCTATCGCCCTACGCACCTCCTGTTTGCGATTCTTTATCGCAATTTCATTCAAACCTGGCGCAATTCCAGACGGTAATTGCCCGCTCAGCCCTTGCCCCAATTGCTGAACCGTATTCACAAATACCCTACACGCAAAATTCTCCTGGTCAGGACAAATCCTGCTCGCCGCATTAATAACAAATTGGGATACCTCTTGCAACGCACTAGACATCGTTTGCTGAAAAACATTTGAAAAATATTGCAAAATACTACCTGGATCAAACCCAGGCACAAAAGCCCGGGCAGGAGACTGCCCCCCCAAAAGTACAACCCCCGCCGCCAGCAAACCTACTGCCTTCGCCCGTTTGTACCCCATCTCGGCTCCCCTTCACAATAAACTTGTCATTATTATATAACATATTGAAATCCCAAACCATGTCTATTTACCAATTCCCTTTGCATCTGGCAATCCAACCCATCATCGGGCGGAACAGGGAACCCATTGCTCACGAAGCCCTTGCACGTATCCCTGGGCATTCTATTGGCACCTACGTTAGAAAACTGGAAGCTGACCCGTCCCCCACGTTGCTCTATCATTTTCAAATCCAGGTGATTGAGAAGGTTTTCCTGTTCCTGCAAGCATCGCCCCCCAGCACCCCCATCTGGATTAACCTCTCCCAACGCTCTCTCCTTTCCGAAGCCTACCTGAGCTACATTGCCCATCTTCTCAAAACGGCACCCATCCCCAATTCCCCCATCGGGCTAGAAATAACCGAAACCTATCCCCTTCTGAACCGCCACCTCCTTGCCCCACGCCTCGCCTTTATCGCTCACCAAATCGCCCCCCTCCCACTCATCCTAGACGACTTCGCTAACTGCCCCCTCAGCCACGAACGCCTCGCATCCTTTAACTTCAATTTCGTAAAACTATCTACTACGTTTGTCACTTCTAATTTGACCACCAAAACTGGTAGGAAAAAACTGGCTAACGCCATCCAAACTATCAACAAGCAAGGGGCAAAAGTGGTCGCAGAAGGCATAGAACATGAAAACCATTACGCCATCCTAAAAGAAATGGGAGCTTTCGCTTTTCAGGGGTTCCTGTTTACCCAAAAAACTTTACTTTAACTGATTCCTGTCCTATAATCTTAAAAGAATTGAAAAAAGACTTATGAAAATTGTCAGCCTCCAAAAATTTAGACTCAACAAAGTGAATCAAAGACTAGGAACCCTTTTTACTAAGGAAGAGATCGAACTCTTAACGAACGATTTTAATAAATTCCGCCGTTTTACCGAACTTACTAAATTCACAAAGGAAGAAACGGAAATAATAAAATTATTCCCCCCTACAAAATATCGCCTTCGGAAATTCGTTTTAGCACCGTTCAACGAAACCTCGGAGCTAAAAAGTTTGGCGTTATTCAAAAACAGCTTACCGTTTTTGTATTATTCCTTAAAAAACCGGGAATTTTTCTGGGGTTCTGCGGCTGAAAATTCGCTAAAAAATTCGCTGGTAGTGGAAGTAACAGTAAATGGGTCTTTGGTCTGGTTGGGGGTTGGCGGTAAAAATTTGATTAATCTATGCGGCGCAAATTTGGTTGACTTTCTAAATTTCTTTCGTTCTCTTGAATAAAAAACCACTAATTAAAGATATAAAAAGTTTAGTCTAAACCGTTAGCATGATTCAGTAGTCCGACCCCTTTTCTCCCGTCCGTGAAACAAGAGCAAAAACAGAGGCGACCCCACCGCAAGAAAGCCAAAAACCGAGAGAAAAGGAACCGCTGGGGGGAGCAAACCGTCCCGCTCTGCCGTTGACACATCCCGCCCTGAGAAGGCAGTACGGCTATAGCAATGCCTACGGGGGGCTTTGTCCATCCCCAGCGCAGTGTCTCGTAGCTCCCCCAATTCCGCCCGGACTAGTCCCGCCTGCTGGGGATTGGGGGGGATTGCCTGTGGGGGGGCACGGTGGGGGATTTATCAATGTATTCATCCACCATGCGCCGTATGATCACGCCCAGACTAACCCCCGCACCCTGGGCAATCTCCTTTAAGGCTTGACGTTGATCCGGTCGCACCCTAGCGGTTAGCACTTCCGTTTCCTTTGGGTGATCCGGCGCACTCTTATCCCTCAAATTCTCTAACGATTTGGGGTGAACTCTCTTAGCCATGCTTACTCCAATAACCCGATATATACCACGATAACTCATAAACACATGAAACACATCGCATCAACCCCAAAAACTCCCAATTACCTATAAGAAATTCCTATCAATTACTCCTATAAAATGCTTGACACTCGATGTATTCATGGAGTATATTAAAGATATGGAAGGGAAAAACGAACAGGGCAGGCGGCAAGCCCGGCAACAACCGTCCCAGAGGTGACATAGGTGTCGCTCCGAGGCGGGGAACCTTCCATCCCAAAGGAAAGCCCCCACGGGTTAGGCGGGGGCGAGTTTAAACTTTGTAACAAGGAGATCATGACATGAATGACAAGCTACATGCAAAGGGCGGGCAGATTGCGTTCGGTATTGTTCGGGTGCGGTGGTCGCCCCGTATTCTGTCCATCTGTGATGCTCAACGGCGCAAGGACATTGTTTATATCGGTTTTGACAGCAAGGAAAAGGCTGAGAAGTTTTACAGCCACATTCTGAAGCGGCGGCCTGATTGGAAGTGGCAAGCCTACCCAGAAAAGGTTAACGGCCAGGTTGACGGTAAGGGCATCACCCGCCCCCGTAAATCGGAACGGCTCACGGAATATCCTATCGAGATCAAGTGGCACCGCCCGCCCCTTGAATTTATCGAGGGGCTTATCCGGTGGGATAACGGCGATGACGTTGCCGGGTATCAGCTAACTGAACTGGCTTACCGCACCGTCAACGTTTAACGTACACCGCCCCTAGCACTACCGCTGGGGGCATTCACTTTACCTAGGAGTCAAACCAATGGAAAACAGGAATACTGAATACCTCAAAGAATGCCTTACCTCCGGTATTGGACTGCTGAAAAATATGTTGCCGGTTTTGGTAGGTAATCCGTCCCTGTTGACGGTGGATCAGGTGATTGAATTACGGCAATTGTTGTCAGAAGGTTACAGCACCATTGACGACTACTGGCAACGCCACTTGGATAGTGAATTCTAACCGTACAATTCCCCGCCCGTCCCTTGATAGCCTGCGTGTCGCTTGCGACAGGGGGCGGGGCTTATCTGCAATGTCCTGACAACGTTAAAACCCTACACAATGGAGTCTAAAACCATGACGTACACCACCGTTAAACCGCCTGCAAATGCCCCCACCAAGCCCGGTGAATGGTCACTAGCGCAGATAGTCGAAGCGTTAAGTAAACCGCTTCCTAGCAGTGTCTTGGAAACCAAAAAGTTAGGGGGACGGACGATTACCTATATCCCCTGGCACCGGGCGGTTTTACTGCTTAATCAGTTTGCCCCCGGCTGGGAATTTCGGATAAAAAATGTCACGCAAATTGGGGATGAATTGATCATGACGGGTTCCCTGACAATTCCGACCAGTGACGGGGTGATCACCCGTGAGAGTACCGGTAGCGAGAAGGTAAACACCAGCGGCTACGGTCAGAGTGCCGCTAATGCTGAATCCCAAGTTTTCCGCCGGTGTTGCGCCCGGTTTGGTTTGGGGTTGTATTTGTATCAACGCTAGACCATCCGTCCAGGGGCAGGACGTAAAACCGCCCCACTTAACAAACAACAGGAGTTTTTGTATGCAAACAGAATGGAGCCTAGAGGATCGGATCACCCGGTGCGCCAGCCAAGTGCAGTGTATCCTCAACATTTTCTATAGGGATACAGTTGCCCCTGAAACGCTGGAAATGGTGATTTTGCCTTGCTTGGAACAATTAGAAACCGAATTAAAAGCCATTGCCTATGCGGTAAAGGCTGGCTACTCCCCCATTGATTGGAACGACCCTTATTTGCGCCGACACGCCGCCCGGTATCAGCACCCCACCTTTGGGAGTGACTCAATTTGGCGGGTCGCCAGCTATCTGGGCTGGCTGGAGCCTGGGGAACAAACCGTCCCTCCTGAAGTCCGTCAACGGGTTGTCGCATTACTCCAGCAAGTTGAACCTGAACCCGCCGAAGCCCTGAATTAAAACTTGACGTCCTGGGGCAGGACGTATAACCGCCCATATCCCCCCGCACCAGTGTCATTACTTGTGTGGGGGCGACTTGTTGCAGGTATGCCTTGTTTTTTTTTGGCTAAGTTTTTGCTGATTGCCGCCGAGAACGCCCCACAACAGGTTTTCCCCACTTGCAGATAGAATCGGCGGTTAAGCCAGACTTGATTTGCGCTAAAACGGGGTGTCCTCATCCATCCCCCCAACTGCGCTAATACTTTTTTCCGGCAGTCCGTTTCCCCTGCGCTCGACCACCAATGCCGCAACCGGCACCCGATAATCGCAAATCCACTTGGGGGCTTTGATAATCGCCACATCCCCCTCAATGGCAGTGACCCGCACCCCGTCCTTCCTAGAATGCCCGCACTGCACCCGGAGAGATTGATTACCGCCAACATATCTGACAAAATCCCCCACACAAATCCTGCAATCTTGCGTATGTACTTCGTTGGTACTCGCATCCTGAACTTTTGTAGTAACATTCTCAACTACGGTTTTTTGTTGAGAATCACTATTATGGGGTGTCTGACGATTTTTCACCATAGGAGCTTCAGAGTCCGATGGATGCGGGGTTTTACTATGGTGAATAGTTGGTTCACCATCTGGGGAAGGGGTGAACTCCTGATGGTGAAGGGGGTGACGTCCATTCACCATACCATTCACCATGCCAGAAGTACCGTTATTATTGACTTTGAGGTGTCTATGGTGAAGTTTTGTCGGACACACCTCTTGAGAAGGTGAACCCCCCTGGTAGAAATAGACAAATTTCCCCTTATTCAGGCGTGATTCCCTGCGTCCGATTAGCCGTTTTTCGCAAAGTCGTGTTAGTACGTTGTAAATGTAATTCCCAGTTCCTCCCAAGGCATTTTTTATTTCTGGGACTTCTAAACCGACGCTTGAGTTGGTACGAGTTTTGAGTAGGGATAGGACTCTATCAGTTAATGCGCCTTCGTTGGGTGGGGGTGATCCTTGTCTTTCCCAGAATAAAGTTTCCAGATTGAGCGATAAGGTGAGGGTTTCCCCTTCTGCGTCCCGGCAAATGGTTTCTAGGAGTACGCTGCTTTCCCCGGAGCGTTGCAGGAGCCATACCCCCCAAGATGCCCCGGCGATAGCGGAGCCCCCCCGTAGGCGATTCACCCCTTCGTGATCCCTGCTTTTGCTCGCATGGTGAATTAAGATTGAGGCGCATCCGTAGGCGGTAAAGATTTCTTTTAGCCGGTAAACATGGTTGGCAAATTCCGGGCTGTTTTCAGCTTCCTCAACGCTCTTGGCGATTGATTTGAGGGAATCTAGTACCACCAGGGCGGGGCGATACTGCTCAATGGCGGCGACCAGTGGCTCCGGGTGTTGGATGTCAAATTGAGTGAGTACCGCCACGGGGAGATCGCAAGTAAAACCCATGCGCCGCATTTTGGAGCGGGTGCTATTGGGCGATTCATCGGTGGACACCAGAAGGACACCGCCTTGACGGGTTTCCACCCCAAGAAAGGGCGTACCCGTTGCAACGGCATAGACCGCATTAATCGCTAGTAGAGTTTTGCCGCATTTGGGGGATGCGCCCAAAATGATCATTTCCCCCTTGGGGAGGAATCCCTCAATTAGCCAATCGAGCGGCTCGTAGTCGCCCGATAGGAAGGTGGCAATTGATTCTGCTTTGGGTACGGCGCTTTGAGATTGGGTGACTTTATGGGCGATTATACGCTCAAGAGCGGCGTAGGGTATCCCGGAATCCCGGCTCAATTGAGCAATCAGAATGGGGCGCTCATTTTCAGAAACTTTGGTAATCGTTTCTAGTCGCTCGGTGTACTCGCTGGAGCTAACGAGAGTCTTGTGTTTATTTAAGGATGGGGATGCCCCGGCAGGCTTTGCTTTTGGCTCCCATCCCCCCTGCTTCGCCAGCCACCCCAGGGTGCCTAGTCCGATTCCCGGTCGCCCCTTGATATACTTCCACACCTGATCAAAACCCCTGTCGGTATGCTTTGCGCTCCGACTACTCCACGCTCGCACCTCTGCTTCCGATAGTCCGGCGGCATGACAAGCAAACAGGCAATCCCGCCATGCGTACCAGTCCAACGGATTCGGATCAATAAATTGCAGATACTCCAGCGCCCATTCCTGATCGGTGTGCGTATGCCCCGCCGGTGCCTGGTGGTTTTTCTCGTCGGGTTTGAGCATCCGATACAGCAATTCCGCTGGCAATTCCGGCAATTTATCCACCCAGTTTAGTACCCTGTACTGATTGCCAGATTCCGGGTGAGTGCCGTAAACCAGTGATTGTGAGCCACGCCAGCGTAGCTCTAACTGCTCGTGGACATCCTTGCCATACTCGTGAATAACGGTGCCGGTTGGGTATTTTGAGGTTTGTACCCTATCCCTGTACCCGTCAGGAATCCGGAATAGCTTGAGGCAATGCCCCGCCCGTCCGCTACTGATGACGGTGGTGGCGGGCAGGGTTACGCCCCAATTTGCCAGCATCGGATCAACGCTGGCTCCGTCAAAATCTAAACCGACTACGCCGCCATACCCGAAGAGGATGCCAATCGCACCCACGGTGAATAATCCGCTCCTTATCTCTTCTGTCTTTTTATCCCGATAATCGCCCGGAGCTTTAGTCCCGATTTTGGGGCAATCCTTCCAGGTGTAGGGGCGGCTTTCCCAGCCTAAACCAATCGGCGACTTGGTGCCTTTGATGATGGGGACAAACCGCCAATCCTCGGGAATTTCGTACTCGCTAAACTGCCTAATCTGTACCGCATTGGTTGACTTCGTTAAACTAGACATAGTAGTGTTTCCTTATCTAAGTTTTGGACAATCACCCCCGTAGGTTAGAATGCGGGGGTTATTTTTTTTGCGCTAATCAAGGCGTACCCCTAGGGGATTATCCGGTGGGGGGGGCATTTTTGACCGTCCCCTGCGCTTGGCTCAAATAATTGTCAATCGCTTCCCTGACCAGCACACCTATCGCCAAGCCTCTAACTGTGCTTAATCTATCTAGTTTCTGCCGCTGGTCAGTTCTCAATCTCACCCCCAGCGTCACTGTTTCCCCCGGACGATCAGGGGCATACCGGGGCTGGAGATTCTCTAGACTCCGGGGGTGCATCTTTCGCATTCACGATTCTCCTTCAAAGTACACGTTCATCATATCTCAAGTACACTTGGAAGTGCAACCTATGTTTGCCCCAATCTATAAAAAATCAATATCAATCATTTCTATAGAAAACCTTACAAATGTGCGTGTACTTAGTTTGTATTAAAGATATGGAAGGCAATCGAACAGGGCGGGCGGCAAGTCCAGCAACAGTTGCCCAGGGGTGAGCATAGGTGTCCGACAGGTAATAAACCTTCCAGTCCCTGTCGTTTGGGGAGGAGCGATAGAACGGATCAAAATTTGCAACGGACACAGCCCATTCAGCAATACTTGCGTGTTCCCGAACGGCTAGGGGACGGATCGGGGGTGGGACTCACCGTTCCGCTCAAGGAGATGCTAAGATGAGGCAGGAAGCTGGAAGCTATAAAACCTAGAAGCGATTTGACGAGCGATTTGACTATGGAAAAAAAATTTTTTCCCTTTAAAGAACTTTTCGCAGGCGTGGAAGAAATTCTCAAGGTGGGGGGACAGGTCATTACGGAAACCCAAAACCTCATTACTCAATTCAGCCAGGTGGGGAAGGCTACTCCCCCTGCTCAGAATAGGCAAGGCGTTAGAGAGGAGTGGAATAGCATTGCAAGCGACATGGAGCGGAACAGGCAAATAAGGTTGGCAACAATAATCACAGAACTCAGAAAAACACCCCCGGAAAAACGCAATTTGCCCGAAATTCTTAATGACCCCCGCAATCAGGCAATCCGCAACCCCCTAATTGGCGCATTAATTAAAGACCCTGAACTCCGCACCCAAACCCTCAAATACTTGAATACAAACATCCCCAATCGAAATTGGGCTTTGCAACAGTTGCAATATCTTCAAGATATGCAACAAATTCAAGAAATGAGAGGCTCCCAACTGGTAAAACCACAAATACAGCAGGAAAGTACGAAAGTCCCAGATTGCAGTTTGGAACGATAAAAAAGGGAAACCCGCCATTGTAGCACAAGTTGTCTTAGGTGTGGCAGGACTAATTGGGGAATAAACGCTGGTGGAGTTTCTCTAACACTCGCTCATGCTTTGGAGCCACTGGGGGGTGGGAATAGAGTACTGTCAGTGTTACAATTGGCGGCAAAATTGCGACAGCCAACAGCATCCCCAGGACTAGGTTCATCTTTCTCTCAACCCCCGCCTGCCCCCGCCGCCCCTCTTGGAGCGTCGCTAAATAGTCGGAAAATTGCTGAATCAGCAGATTGTTATTATCAATTACTTCTCTGAGAGGCTCTTGGACGCTTTTCATGCGCTTGGCAATACTCTCGTTAGCCCGGAATAAGTAGTCGTTAAGGCTTTGGTTTTGGGCTTTAATTGCCTCATCCAAAATGTCCCGCAGTTGGTTCTGGTCTATCAAACTCTCAATTTTGGACTGGGCACTCTCCAGGTAAAAACGAATTTCCGCCACTGGCTTGCGCAGATCAGAAATTACCTGGAGAATTTCCGTCCACTTTTGACTGTCCCGAACCAACTCCCCCAGCTTGTTCTCCCGATCCAACAAAGCAATCGCCTGACCCTCTAATAGCGTCTTTAGGGTCTGCAAGTCCTCTTGAAACTCTTTTAATTCCTTGGCTGATAAACTATTCATGCTCTATCTGTTCCCCCCGCTCCGCTTCTCTCTGATTCTGTGCAAATTGATTCTGTGCAAATTCTAGGAACCGCTGGAGTGATGCGAGGATCAGCTTTATCGCTTCACTCATAAAAACCCCTGGACTCAGGCTGAGTTCCCCATTGCTCTGTTGAAGTGACCCAGAACTGGCTTGGCTGCCCAGTTGACTCATGCCTGTTATGTTATTCCGGTCTGCCGGAGTGGTGTACGGTGTTTCCCTGTATCCCCCTTCGGGAGTAAAATAGGCAACCGCTTTCCCCTGGTGGCTTACCGCCAAAAACCCATTTTCCCCCTTTTCTATATCGTAATCCCCTAAATCTATCCCCCCCTTGTTCTCATAAAGCCAATTTAACCCTTGATACTTCTCTTGGTTTCCCTTCCTTAATCTCTCCTGCAACTGCTCATCTAGGTTCGCAAATGGTCTCTGCGGAGTAGCTATATTGCTCATATTCACTGTTAAAACTCTGGTAAACGGTGTATTTCCCCAAAAAATTGGTCTTGGCAATAGTTAGCAATCCATCCTTATCATCATACCACTGGAACCCCAGCGGAGACACCAGGGGGGCAAATTGAACCGCTAAGGGCAGGGGAATCGCCTGGGTGGTGGGCTGGAGGCGCATGGGATGGGACAGGATAAACCCCGGATATTCTCGTGCCGCTCGCTCCTTGGCATACCGGGCTTCCGTCCTCTCCCCTAGAGCCAACGCCCGTTGTAAACCCGCCGAGCCAAACCGCTGAATCCATTCCGCCTTCTCCCGCACATACTCAGCCCGTAGCCGCTCCTTCACCCGCCCCGCTAACGCCCGTAACTGGTTATCCCCAAATTTAAGGATTAATGGCTCGTGCTCAATAAAAAAGTGCATATCCGGCTCTAAATTTACACCCCGCAACTCCTGATGGGCAAGCTGATGATATATCCAGGTTAGGCGGGTCTCCAGATCAAAAAGCCACGGGTGATACAATCCCCTCAGCATTTGTATCCGTTCCTCCGGCGTATAGGGAACTTTGGCAGGCGCAGAAACAGGCACCCGGTCGCTCTCATACCCCGTCCATAACCATACCGCACCCCGTAACTCCCCAGCCCGACGTAACTCCTCCACCGTTAGCGTTACCTCCCCATCCCCCCAAAATAAGGTTAATCCCGAAAAATACTTCGGCTCCCGCAAAACCGCCCTCACCTCTGGTAAAAAAATGCTCGGACGCTCCGGCTCCTGCGGCGGCTCCACCCTCTGCCAATACTTGATCCTCAGCACGTTCAGCCGCCACCCTAAACTTAAGTCCCACTCCTCTGTGTCTAGGAAAACCCCGTGAATCTCTACCTCACGACCGCTCACTAACTCCACCCACAACCGCAACTGCACCCCCACCGGCGGCCTCACTGATACCAATTCCCAATGACTCACTTCTTTTGCAAAAGAAAAACACCTTTTATTATAACAAAAAAAATTATAAAACGCATGGTAAAATTAGTGAAGTTTGTGAAGGGTAGGGGTATGAGGAAGGTTGGGTTAGCGAGCAGTTATTGGGGAGCGTCGTTGCAGAGGCGAGCGGCGATGCGGAAGGCTTTAAGGCAGGTGCGGGAGCGGCGAGTAAACGAGGTAAGTCTCTACATTGGGGTCAACCCGCTTGAAGCGGCTTTACGGGTCGGAGAGGCGGTCGCATCCAGGTCGGAGAATGGGGATGGCACGCTCGAGGATTTACTGGAGCGGCAGAGGCGGTTACGCCAGCGGTTAGCCGCTTTGCAAAGGCTGGCAATGCAGGAGCGAGAGTTACAGAAATTCACAAGCAAGGAGCGGCTGTATTTGCCTGATATGCAACGGGGCACCTTTGTCTGTGGCGCACCGGGAAGTGGGAAAACCTTTAGTGTCATTGATCCCTTGTTGCGTTCTGCGATTGAGCAGGGGTTCCCCACCGTCCTGTACGACTTCAAGTACCCAGGGCAGGCGGCAATCTTGGCTCCCTATGCGGCAATGTTGGGCTATGAAGTCTATATTTTTGCCCCTGGCTTTGATGAATCCGAGTCGGTCAATATCTTGGACTTTCTCAAAAATCCGATAGATGCGGAAATGTCCGGGCAAATCGCATCCGTAATGAACAAAAATTTTAACCTGGGCGGCAAGGAGGACGATCCCTTCTTCTCTAATGCGGCAACCCAACTGATTCAAGCCGTGTTCATGCTCGCTAAGTCAACCCCCAATCCTGACCTGATTACCTGCCAAGCATTGCTAAGCCTATCGGAACTGGTCAAGCGACTGGAACTATGGCAGAACCAGGATGAGCATCAGGACAGGGAGCGGCTACGGGCAAAAAAACCAGACTGGGAGTATTTCACCATCAATAAATACCAAAAAGATTGGATCATGGCTAATTTCGGGCAAATCATCTCCGTCGGTAAATCGGAAAAAACCCTATCCTCAATTATTGGGGTGGCAAATAATAACCTAACCCGCTTTATGAAGCCCAATATCGCTCGCCATTTCACCGGGCAAAGCACTTTTGACTTCTGGCTTGAAGGCAGAAAACTCCTCATCCTGGGGCTGGATCGGGTCAGGCGGGAAACCATCGGCCCCTTGGTCGCCACCGCTCTGCACATGATCATCAGCTATAACCTGACCTTGAAAAAACGGCAAGACCCCCTGATTGTTGCTATTGACGAATTGCCCACCCTGTACCTCCCCAATATCCAAAATTGGCTCAACGAAAACCGCTCCGATGGCTTCTGCGGAATTATCGGACTACAAAACATGAACCAGTTGGAGAAAGTTTATGGCAAAGAAATGAGCCGTGCCATTATGACCGGATGCACCACTAAAGCCATCTTTAACCCTGGCGAACCCGAAAGTGCCGAATTTTTTAGCAAAATACTTGGGGAAGAAGAAATCATCTACAAATCCAAATCTCGTTCTACCGGCGGCAAGGGTGGGGGCAGTATAAGTACCAGTGACCAAGATAAAACCAGAAAATTGTTTGAACCCTCCCAGTTCCTAAAAATGCCAGCCGGTACTTGCGTCCTTATCTCCCCAGGCTTTGTAAAAAAACAAAAGGGTCGAGAGGAAGCCAACATCCCCATCCTCCAATCTATCAAAATTAGCCAAGCTGAAATTAAACTCCAAAAATACTTGGAGTCCCAATGGCAAGACTTCTTGATTCGCTATTGCCAGAAACGACAACGGTTGGTGCCTGAATCCCTCTTGCCCCAGGTGCAAAAACAATTACAAACACGGCTAGACCAAATGTTCCAGAGCAAAAAAGCCATCCTCAAAATCCTGGATTGGCAAAACGAAAAACCCCTACCACCCCTCATCGCCCTCGCTAAAGAGTTCATCCATCTCGACCAAACCATACTCCTGTCCCACCTGGAAAATAAAATCTTGACCCTCTATGGGCAAGATAAAAAAGAATTTGTCTCCAAAACTCTCGAAAAAGTCGGTCAACTTTTGCCCCAAAAGACAAGAGACTTTAGCTTTGATCTATCGAGCCGTCTCGACTTTGCAGAGGCTCTCCTCCCTGCTCCCCCACCCCCAACTCCCTAGACAGCAATCGCTTCACCTCCGGGTGAGAAAGCACCTCTGGATGCTCCTTGAGATACGCAATTAAATCCTTTGGATGCTCCTTCAGATATGCAATTAAATCCTTATCCCATCGCTTATGACTCCGAGCAACTTTCCCCACCCAATACTCGTAAGCCTCTCTCACTAACTCTTGCTGGGCATCCAGATCGTCCTCAATCCCTAACGACTGAAATACCGTCAACAGCCGCCGATACGCTCTCGGACTATGCCGATCCCCACTCGTTAATCGCCTCGGCGCATACGCCCGCCGCCGCACCCCCACATCCTCGCTCTCTATACCCCCCATAACTCAAAATACAACAATACCTCAATAACTAATTATAACATAACCCCTTTTATTACTATAAATGTTTTAGTAAAAAGGATAGGGATGGGATAGGATGGTATCAGAGGAACAAGGGGATGGACTATGGGATGCTATTGGTATATCTCTCACGAAGAGGTTCTCACCACTACCAGCCTCACGGAGGAAGAAGCAGTAGTGGCGTGGGAAGAATGTCTGCAATTGACGGACGGGGCGGTCTTGTTAGTCCCCTGTCCCTCCCCAGAAGATTGTGTACACTGCGTTCATATTGAAAATCCTGCCCCCGCCTACCCCTAATTTCACCCCTCACCCCCCCGTTGTAACAATCCAACTCAGGGGGATCGGGGGCTGCCCCGGCGCAGAGAGCCAATAGGTCGCCAACTCCCCCCGATCAAGCCGCCACAAATCCTCCCAGAACAGCGGAAATTCCCCCGCAGGCATGAACCGGATGCGATACGACCGCCGGTCAACCCACACATACCCACGCAACTCTCGCTCCTGATACAGCGCATAGACCAGCGGCAAACCCTCGCCCCCTCTCACCCTAACCCCTGGACTAACGCCCCCATCCTCAAAGGCCAATACCCCATCGGGAGCCGCCTCACTCCATTCCCCACGTAACCGGGGTAATACCGGCGGCGGCGCAGAAGGCACAGAAGCTACATACCTCGGATAGCTACCACCCCCGTACACCATTAAAACGCCAAAATCCTCAATCCCTAACCCCCTGATCCGACTCGCCCCACCCCCAGCCTCATGCAACCCCTGCCAATCTGCAATCGAAAAATGCCTGACTAAATACGCTCGCACCTCATCCCGATACCCCTTACGCTCCCTCTCTAAAAACCTCACAAATTTATCTATATTGAAATACCCCCCACCCGTCGGCTTCGGATCAATGCCGTACAAAATTCGCCCCACCTTCCGGTTGTAGCTCGCCGCATCAAAACTCATCCGACTGTTCCGATTCCGACTCCAAGGATTAAAATAATACGTGTTGAACTGCGCCCAACCACGCATCATCCCCCCACTACCCCCCATATAGTTGTATAACAAACTCCGATTCCTGGATACCCTTGGCAACACTCCCGTTATCTCACCCCCAGCAATTAACTGCGCCGCTAAAATCGCCGCCCGCCCACGCCCTGTATCTAAATTGAAATACTCCGGCGCAGTCGCTATCAACTCCTGCGTCAATACATCAATCCCCTGATGATACCCACTCGCCACTGTAACTGCCATACCAGCTAGAGTCATTCATCCCTCCCTAATAACTCACTATATTATAATCACCCCCTACATCATTTACAAAAAAAAACCGCCTGATCAATCATCATCCCCCACACCTACGTCAAAATAAAATACACCCCCAACCCCAAATACCCCAAAAAACACAAATACGTCTAGCCCAAAAAACGCCAATTTAATTGTGTAGAGAAAAAGCCGGAAAAGCCGAGAGAAAGGGGGATTGGGCTTGACAGATACGGGGTTTTTCTGTTATATTATTACTATCAAAGTTCAATTGATGGAGTTTACGGCGATGGAAGCTAAGTTAGAGTCAAGAATTGCCCAGATGGGGGACAAGTTGTTAGAGCTTTTGGAACGTGGCGATATACTTCCCTGGCGGGAGGAGTGGAGCCTCTCAGGCGGTGGGGGTTATGTGAATGTGGCGACGGGGCGGCCATATTCTGGGCAAAATGTGATTTTGCTCTGGATTGATCGCTGTTGCAATCGCTACAGTTCAACCTATTATGTGGGGTTTTACCAAGCAAAGGATTTAGGCTTAAGGATGCTCAAGGGTTCTAAGTCTTGTCCTATCTTGTACCCCCGCTTTGCCAAGAGGGTTAACGAGGAAGGGGAAGAGGTAAAGGTATTAGTGGGTTGGTCGTGGGCAAATGTGTTTAACCTGGATTGCTTTGAGGATACGGAGGAAAAGCGAGCGATTCTTGCTAAATACATGGAAGATGCCGACGATACCTCTAAGTTTACCGCCCCTGAGTTTGTGGATTTTATGCTCGAAACCCACAAACCTAATCTGATTTTTGACCCCACCAGAACCCCCTGCTATATCCCCAACTCCGATAAAGTGGTGATGCCTCCCATTGAGCAGTTCAACAGCCCTGAAGGTTTCGCCGCTACCCTAATCCACGAACTGGCGCACTGGACAGGACATAAAAGCCGCTTGAATCGGAAACAGGTGGGGTTTGCTAATTGCCCCAAGAGCTACGCTTTTGAGGAATTGGTGGCGGAAATGGCATCGGCAATCGTTTGTGCTGAATATGGGTTAGGCTATGCCCTGGAAAAACACGCAAGTTACCTCCAACACTGGATCGACTTACTGCAAAAACAAAAAACTACCTTTGTAGCCGCCCTAAAAGAAGCGGCCAAGGCTAGTGAGTTCCTGACCCGCAAAACCCCCGAAGAAGAATAACACGCCCCCAACCCTGTCTAGGAAAAACCCCACCCCTGTCTAGGAAAAACCCCCTCTTTTCCTAGACAGTTCTTTTATCCCTTATCAAAAATTTATCCCTAACCCGGCGGTTTCCTAGACAGGAACCGTAAACCCATAGACCCGTAAAACCCCCTGTCTAGGAAACAGGTTGATTGCCCAGCTAGGAGCTTTTCTGGCTAGGAACCGTAAACCCATAGACCCGTAAAACCCCCTGTCTAGGAAACAGGTTGTCCAGGCAGGGGCTTTCCTAGACAGGAGCCGTAAAGCCGTAGCGAGGGGACAGTCGCTTCCTATTTTGAGAAATCAGACTGGTAAGCAGAAGGGGATGGCTCTCGTGGCTTATCCGGGGCAGAGGTGGAGGAGGCTTGCAGGGTTTCTTCAGTTTTGGCGATCATTCCCAAAAAAGGGCGTACCCCGTTGGGGGGGATGGGTACTTTGAGCGCCTCTTGTGCGTCTCCGACGAGGGAAAAGCGAATTTCCGATGGTTTTGAGCCAAGATAGTTTTTTAACGCCTCTGGGGAGCGTTGGGCGTACATACGAGCCACCACATTCCCCTTGACCATTTGCAGGTTGCCCTCCGAGTCCCCCCGGAGTTCAGCAACAAAGCCGCTTCTGTCCTGGAAAACCCAACGGTCATTTTCTATCCGGGGCGCAGGGGCAGGGCTATTCCCTGGCGGGGTCTGTTTTGGCACCGGCGGCGGAACTTCTGGAGCAACCGGCTTGGTGTCTCTAGGCGCATCTTGACGACTCTCCGTAGCTTGGGGTGTTCGGGGAGCCAGAGGAAACTCTTCTCTCTTGGTTTTGGCAATCTCAGTTTTGGCAATCTCAACGGACGGGATAGGCGGAACCTTAACAGGCGGCGGCGGCACTTGCGGAACTTGCGGAACTTGCGGAACAACCGGCTTGGTGTCTCTAGGCGCATCTTGACGACTCTCCGTAGCTTGGGGCGTTTGGGGAGCCAGAGGAAACTCTTCTCTCTTGGTTTTGGCAATCTCAGTTTTGGCAATCTCAACGGACGGGATAGGGAGAGCTTCAAACCTAAATCCCACGGATTCAGGGGACTTGATAGACTCCCTGACGGGTCTGACCGCTATATCTCCTTTCTCTCGGACGACCGTTAATCGTATTGTTTGTCTCGGAACCGTTAACCCCAAGGATTCCGCACCCACCACAAACACAGGCTCTTTAAGGTCTATCCCGTTCTCTCCTAAAAACGCCTTGGTGCTTGGGCTTATTTCTCCTGGCTTAAGTTTATCCGTTCCCACCAGCGTAACGCCCCTAGCTACCCCCTCTTTCGCCGGAAATACCACAACATTCTGCCCCTGCAAACCAGAAGCAACCCCAATACTCAATAACGGTATAGGGTGCGGGAGAGACGGCGCAATTTTCAGTCGAAAAATGTCCACTGACCCCTTCGGGAGCTTCGGCAAACTCAGCCCTAAACGCTCCAGTATTTCCTTAGACATAAAATAACTTGGCTCGCCTATGTAATTTATTGTACACTTCTTCACTCATTGAGAAGTTTTAGGGCTAGTTGTACCATCCGGCGTTCCGCCTTGTTCCTGCCGTTGTAGAGGTTGGCGAGAAACCCCTGGGGGTCTGGGGTGGTACTCAAGCCAGCCTTAATCTCCAGCATCAGTTCATACACCCGCTCGGCAATTTCCTCGTAGGCCGAACTGGTTGCTGAGCGGTACCGCAGAAAGGCTTCTATGCTCTGGGGGGGCTTGTTTTCGCTCTCGGGCGTTAGCCACACCATTAGCACCCCAAAGAACAACAGTGCTCCTGCAACCATCCCCACCGTCTCAACCCAGGGAACTGGGGAAAAAAAACACGCAACCGCACCGCCGCTTAACCCTACTAAAAGCCCCATCGCTACCTTCTTGTCCCCAGGGCGTACACTCTCCCCAGCCGCCTCAAGAAACCGCCGGTACTCTTCATAAACATCAGAATGATACTGCGCTAAGTACTCCTGGCAAACCTCAGCCGGAATATCCTTTGGCAGTGGCTTGGTAATCCTCTGCTTCATGCCCAGCTCCCTCAAAACTCGCAAATCTTATTATAATCATTCCCCTCTTACTCAAAAAAGTCTCTATTGGGTTTTGTCTATAATAATGGGGGGGGAGAAGGCTGGAAATAATATGCGTGTTGTTAGCCTATCGCCATTAATACGGTGTTTATCCTGTGGGGCGCAGGTTCCCCGTGAGGCGGAAAACTGTGGAGACTGTGGTGCCAATTTATCAGAGCAAACCGCTTTTGCTTTGCCCTTGAGTTCTAAAATTGGGCATTATGAAATTGATTATATTTTGGGGCGGGGGGGCTTCGGCATTACCTATCGGGCGATAGACCACCTCCTGGGGCGGTATGTGGCAATTAAAGAATTTTTCCCGGTAGAGTGGGCGTGGCGGGCTGGGCAGGATAGCCGGGTTTCCGTTGCCGCCGCTGACCGTGCCCCCTTTGATAAGGCTCTCCAAAAATTTGCAGAAGAAGGCAAAATCTTAGCCAATCTCTCTCACCCCAACATTGTCCGCATCTATACCCTGCTCCAGGAGCATAATACCCTCTACCTAGTCATGGAATTGTTAGAGGGCATGACCCTGGCGCAAGTCCTTCGTACCCAGAAACCTTTCCCAGAAGAACGGGCAAGGCGCATCGCCAAAAGCCTGGCCGGGGCACTGCACACGATCCATAAGCTAGGGCTACAGCACCTGGACATTAAGCCGGAAAACATCATGCTCACCGGCGATGGACGCACTGTCCTCTTTGACTTCGGGGCGGCTCGGTGGGACTTGGAGCGGGGTGCCAGCCGTACCCGCACCATCGTCGCCTTCACCCCTGGCTATGCCCCCCTAGAACTCCTCCAAGGCACAAGGGCGAGAACGAGCCCCGCCACCGATATTTACGAACTCTCCGTGGTCATTTATGAAATGTTGAGCGGGCAGTTGCCCCCAGACCCGATCCAACGCCTATCCAACCCGGATTGGCAACCGGATGTCCCCCCCCACTGGAAGCCCCTGCTCCAGGCAGGCTTGCAGGTGCAAATGACCCAACGCCCCCAATCGGTCGCCGAGTGGTGGAAACTCTATGACCCCACACCCCTCAGCCGCCCCGCCCAAAAACACCCAATCAAACTCCCCACGCTCCCCAAATTCCCCTTCACTCTCAAAAACCTGCGCCTGCCTCTCAGCATCCTCACCATTCTCGCTATCGCCGCATTCTTCATTGACCCCCTACTCCTGCCCCATCGGGCACGCCAGAGCGTCCAAAATGGCAATCTCCCCCACGCTATCGCCCTCTATACCCGAGCGATCCAATTCGCCCCCCATGACCCCCAACTGCGCCAAGAACGAGCCGCCATCCACTACACCCTCAAAAACTATCGAGCCGCTACCGAGGATTGGGAAGAAGCCTATCGCCTCTCCCCATCCCCTCAACTCCAACTCACCCTGGCAGATGCCTACTTCGCCTGGGGAGAACAACTACTAGACCAAGGGCGTAGAACGGAAGCAAGAGCCGTCTTTGATAAGGCGCAGGAATATAACCCAGCCCTCGCTGACCGCATCAAAGGGCGCATGATGGATGCCATCATCCTTGCCGCTCAACTCGCCGTCCAAAAAGGCGACCTCCCCGGCGGCATCTCCCTCTATAAAGAAGCTCTCCAATCCCCCAATCTCCCCTTGCCGCTCGTCCAACGCCTCCGCCAAGAACTCGCTGATGCCCTGCGCCAGCAAGCAGAACAGCAATTGGACAATGGCGACATCGAGGGCGCTATCGCTACCCTCTCTACCGCCATCGCCGAAAACCCCAATAACCCCACCCTACTCCGACTCAGAGGCGATGCCTTCTCCAAAAAACTCGAATACCAAAAAGCTATCGCTGATTACTCCCACTCCATCCAGCTAGACCCAAACATCGCCTCCGCTTATGCAGGAAGGGCAAAAGCATTATCAGCCCAAGGCAAACCACGGGAAGCACTCACCGACTACGACCAAGCAATCCAACTTGGCGACGCAAAACCCGAAATCTATACCGCTAAAGCACTCACCCTCTACCAACTCCAGAGCTTTATAGATGCTCTCAAAGCCTTTAACTCAGCCCTCGCCCTTGACCCCCGCCACAACCCAGCCCTCTTGGGTCGGGGCTGGACGTACTTCGCCCTCCAGAACTACCCCGCCGCTATCAATGACTTCGACCAGTCCCTGCTCTATCAAGAATCCCCAGCCGCACACCACGGACTGGGCTACGCTAAAACCTTGCTCAAAGATAGCCCCCAAGCTATCCTAACCCACCTCCAAAAAGCTATCGAACTCTATCAAAACCAACCCCATAAAATTAAAGAAATTCAAGATTGGATCAAAAAACATAACCTCACACCCTGACGCATTCACCCCTAAAAAAATCTGTCTGGAAACTGTCTAGGAATGGGCTACGCATCCATCCCCCGGCGGGTTCCCCCAGGTGTCTAGGAATAACTCTCTTATGAATAAAAAAGGCGGGGGAGTTCCCTGCCTGACGGAAAGGGCTGTTTCTCAACACCCTTCTATTCTAGTTTTTGAAAGCTAACTACCTCTCTATCCCATTCCCCTCATCCCCCCTCACTAATATCGTCTCCCGCTGAAACGCTGACAAGTATTCCTCCATCCTCCTTAAAACCTCTCCGGCTATCTCTCTAAATGGCTCAATCTTTCTAAATGGCTCAATTACGGCTCCCTGGCTCTTCCCCCCAAGAGGTTCGCTCCCACGAGCCATCGGTTTCTCTCTGGGTACTCCCGGCGTAGCTACAGGCACCGCCCCGGAACCACCCGTCTGCGCTTTCTCTCCACCCACCCCTGGGCTCCTGGCAACCGTCCCCGCCCCCAACTCCATCCCCCGAATCTCCTCTATCCTCATCCCGCTGTTTCGCTCTAGCCACGCCACCGCTTCCCGATGCTTCGCTCCACCCCGCCGCAACACTTCCCACCCCCTCGTCCCAAACGCATCCCCACCCCCGCTGTATGCCCCAGGGTTGATCACACGGTACACGTCATGGATAATCCGAATCTTAATCCCACGCTCCCCAGCCCGCTTATTCACCCACATCCCCGCTAACCCCACCTGTTGCTCAAACGTCAAAGACCTGATGTCCGTTCTCGGGTCTAAACCCATCTTCCCCAGCAAACTCGGTAACTCGTGCCGCCGCTCCCACGCACCCCACTGGATTAGCCCCTGATGCTCGTTGTTTAACCCGCCCACTAACCGCTCATTAAAACTGCTCTCCGTCGCCAATACAGCCGCTACATCCTCAACAGCTAAACCCCACCCCCGCGCTAACCCCAATACCGCCTCAAATCGGCTCTTGCCCCCGCTAGACATCTCTCTTTGCCCCCTCATCCATCAATCAATACGATAACCGGCGAAACCATCTCCGGGTGCAGATTCTTCGGCACCCTCCCTAATAAATGAAAAATACTCCCCCGACTATCCAGCCCCGAAATCGCCACCGATAAAAACTCAGATGAACCCTCACTTCGCCCCCAGTACGCTGAAAACATCCCCCTCAATAACTCGTTGTCCTGCCACAATAATCGCCCCACCCCCTCTCCACCTCTTAATAAATCACTACTACCATCCCTGTCTATCGGCTCTATTAAAAAACTATCCCTAATACCATGACTAACCCCAGTTAACTTACCTACATAATCCATCCCTAAATACCTCACCCCAATTGCACCAATCCCCACGTAAGACCTCACTAATTCGTAATTGAATAATATGTTGTATATCGTCTCCCATCCCCCAGTAACAAAACTCAACATCTCCTTTATCTCCCCCATCGGGTATAAGTCCGGCTCAATAAACTCGTACCCACTCTCCCCCTCCACCATCTGTATAACCAATACATACTCCCCACTCATCACATCATCTAATAAACCTATCACATCCTTCTCGTACCACTCACCACTCCTTAATACCATCCCTACACCCCCTACAACTCTCTACTTCCTACTTCACCTTCCACTCTACCAACGCTACACCCCAAAATGCTATAATCTTACCAAGCTCTTGCAGTTTCTTCTACAAAAAACCTGACGTTGTTTGACGGAGATTTATTATGGTTGAGCAAAAAATCGCAATGGATTATCGGGACCGGGCGGATTGCCGTGTCCAGTTGATTCCCTATTTCTACGACTCTGGCGGGCAGACCCAGTTGACCCGCTTGTGCCGGGAAAGCGTTGACTTGTTCCTGCGCTGTTGCTTGATCTCCAAAGGAATCTATATACTCCACGGCGAACTCCAAGATTTGTTTGTCACCTATCGCCAGCGTTTCCCCGAATTGTCCGACGAAGATATAGCCCTTGTTGAGCAAGTTCACAATCATTTAGTAAAAAACGACAATATCATAATATCTCAAGCTATTAACTATTTATGTCAAATTCGCTCAATCGTGGATAAATGTTTAACGGCAATTGGGGGGCAATCTGATGCAGTTCCTGTTTAAGTTAGCCCAAACCACCCCACCTTCCATTGACCGCATCAATCGTTGGTTGGTTTGCGAAGGCTATCCCCCAACCTTCGTTGGCTCCACCCTGGCCGCTCCTTTCGTCACAGAATCCTTAATCGCCGCTAAAATCGCCGAAATTAATCAATCTGACGCTTTCCCCGACCTGCCTCGCCCACTCACCCCCTTGGACTACCAGGCGCACTTCCCCCTCCACCAACCCGGCCTCTGCTCCATTAACCTGGATTCCTTATACCCCCATGCCCTGACCGCCTTGGCTTCCCTCTTTAATTGGGCAATCGCTCACCCCTCTCTCGTCACTACCTGCGTACTCCAAAACCAGCAATGGCTCCCCACTCCACCCCTTGACCCACTCCCCTCACACGTCCGCCACGCCCTCTTGACCCATAAAATCCCTCACTCCCACACCCGTACCTTTAATCAACTCCTTAACTACACCCAAAACTTCGTTCTCCCTCAGCCCACTATCCTCTTCCTCTTCCACGCTCACCTAATCCTCACATCCACCGGCACTCTCCCCAACGCCACCGCTAAAGCCCTCAACCTCATCTGCCAAAAATACGATTGCTCCTATGCTATCTCTTCCTCAAACCACTTGCTATTCGGTAAAGACCCACTCATCCCCTGTAACCCCACACTCTACCTCTGAAACCCCGTGCTCATCTCAAAAAACTGGCTCAATCTCCCAGCCCCTAAAGGCTTCCTTATCCCCCTGCGCTTTAACCGCTCCGATTGGCTCTGGATTCAAAACCAAAGCCCTGACTATATCCCCCAAGTCCTACGCTATGGACATTGTAAACACGCTCTCGTTGGCGAAATCTCCCATCATACCCTCTCCGCTATCCCCGAACTCCTTAACCCGGATACCCAAGACCTCATCCTACAGGACATCGCTAAAGAAACCGCCGTACCCTACTGGGGTCCCGAAGGCACTACCATCACTAAGTTTGACCTCTCGTCACTCTCCAAAAAACGCCAGCGGGATATTAAAATCCTCTGCGATAGCCTTAGCCTTTACCCAAACCGCATCCTAAAAGCTATCATCCTCAGAGATAAAGGCTACATCGTCTTTGACTCCTCTATCCCCACACGCAACCGCATCGCTATCCTCAAAATCCGAGAACTCATCCGTAACTTCCCCTTAATCCTCTCTAACCACCGCTTCTCCTTCCTCGTACTCTATGCCGCTCTCTCTAAACTTAAAGGCTCCATCCATGACTGGAAGTAACCCCACTACCCCCAACCCTATCCCACTCTCAAAAAAACTTTCGCTTAATCTCATGGGAACCCCACTCACCCTCTAAACGCACCTCTTCTATCATCCCACATACACCCAACATCCCCTCTATCTCCCTATTAGCTAAATCTATTACACCCCAATCACCACTCGTCTCTATACGGTACACTAATACCTTCCCCCTCTCCCCTGGCTCTATATTGTATTCTACTGACCTCACCCCACTATGCCCCCTGAGTACCATCGCTACCCTCCTCACATCCGCAAAACACTCTAAACCATTACGCCCTTCGCCAAAATTCATCAACGTAAACTGTGTGTACCCTAATAATACAACTAGGCCATATATTAGATTCTCCATCGCCTAACTCTGCCTCCGTAAGAAATCTACAAGTATTATTATAACCACACTTTTATTAAAGGTATCTTGTTCATTGGGAAAATGTTATATTTTGTGGTTTAGGTTTTAAGGGGAGTGGTGTGTAAGGCTGTGTTTGGTTTTCTGTATCGGAGTGATTGAAAATTTAGGCTTTAACATCCCCTCTGTGTAATGGGATAGCGAGGGAGGGATTAGGTAGGTAGAGGCAAGGATAGGGGTGCGAGCATATTTTAATTTTGGTATAGTTGTGATATGGATTGAGAATCTGGATAGAGTTGAGGGGGTAGCGGGTGTATGCCGAAGGGTGCGGCTAAGGGAGTTGACAGCAACAAGTACAGGGACTGGCGTGGACTAACGGACGAATCATCAACGCCATTTGACAGGAGTATTTTAGAGCGTGTGAGGGGTGAACTAGAGAGTTTACCGAGGGTTGGGGAGCCATACAATCCGAGGGCTGGGAAAAGTTACGTCGGGGGTGAGAGTTACAAGCAGATGAGGCTGAGCTTAATACCTGCGATAGTTAGTATGTACGAGAAGGGGTACACGAAGGACATGGTAATAGAGAAATTGACAGAGATGTTGGGGGTTGGGCGGACGAATCGTTTTGCAAAGAGGTTGGTACAGGATGGTCATCAAGAGTACTTAGGGAAATACTTTGGGAGGTAAGGTATGGGGATTATACATTTTATTGGCGGGGAAAAGGGCGGCGTAGGTAAGTCATTTTTCACGAAGATACTGGTGAGCCACCATTTGAGCGAGGGGAAATATTTTGCGATATACGATTGTGACGATGTGAACCGAGATATATATCGGGTGTATGAGGGTTTGGTTGGGGAGTATTTAGTAAAGGTTGAGCAGATTTTTTTCAGCAAGGCGGAGAAGGAGCTAAGTTTACCGAACGAGTTAATATATGCGGCGGACGAGAGCGATGTGATTGTGAATTTACCGGCGGGGGTACACAAGTTAGTTGGGGAGTGGTTTAAGCTGAGCCGTGTGCAGGAGCAGGCGGCAGAGGTAGGGACAAAGCTGTTTTTGTGGTACGTTTGCGATGGGGACATAACGAATTTGCGATTATACGGGGAGAGCCGTGCATCAATACCGATACAGCATATTTTTGTGAAGAACATGGTAAGGTTAAACGAGGGTGAATGGAAATCAGCGATAGAGCGTTGTGAGGCGATGGGTTACGAGCTAAAGTTGGATGAAACAGCGCAATTAGAGATAGGGAAACTAGGGTATTGGGAGGCGCAATCGTTATCGCAGAATTATTTGAGTTTCGAGAGTGTGCAGAGGGACGATTACAAAGGTTTGAAGCGGGTGGAAAAGAGCGTTATCCGGTACTATTTACGGGATTGTTTAAGGGATTTGAAGAATTTAATGAGTGAGAAATTATACGTTGAGGGGGGAGAGTTGCAGAAGGGGATGACACCGCTAGAGAGTTTGGAGGAGCAATATAAGAAGAATGAGGATGCGGGTTTATATGAGGAGGTGAAGAGGAAGGATAGTAGCAGTGGGGAACGGAAGCGGCGGTACGAGTATGTGGTGGTGAATGGGGATGAAGAGAATATATTTGAGACGGAATCTGGGGCGAAGGAGTATGCGAGGGGCTTGGCGGAGATGCAGGGTTTAGAGGGGAACGAGTTGGAGAAGGCGGTTAAGGAGCGGGTGAAGAGGCGACAAAAGCGAGAGGGGTGATGGGCTTACTGGTCTGGATGACAGGCAATAGCGAGTGGCGTGGCTTAATCACGGCGATATGGTATGAATGCTCCTACATTGAGGGTGGAGTTCGGTTGTATGAGGGAGTGGACGGGGTAATAAGCGGGCGGTATGGGGTCAGGAAAGAGGAATTTACTGGTCGCCATTGGGTGCCGGAAATCATAGATAAGGAAAGTGTGGCGGTGGGTGGGGTAGGTTTGGTGGACAATGGGGTGAGAGGAGAGGTGGAGCTTAGACAATGGGCAATAGAGCGGAAGGGGATAATGGAGAGTATTGAAGGGGTAAAGAACATTGTTCTGCACTGGGGGGATGGGGACAATATGCCCAAAATACGAGAATGGTTCAGGGGGGATTTGGGCATATTCAACGAGAGAGCATTTGAGAGTAATGGATACTACGAACAAATTTTAGAATTAAGAAAAAACTATTGGGATAGGGGAGGGACTTGGCTAGAAACGATGGGGAATTATGGTGGACTAAAACGTGTGATGCTAAAATGTGCAGAGGAACATATTGCTAATAATTTGGCAAAATTGGTATGGATGTCAGAAAGATAGGAAAGAACGAAGAAGGGTTTGCCTCTAGTCTGGTTTTTACTGAAAGGTGCTGAACTTCAGCTAACACAATCTCCTTTTTTCTGCGCTATCATATATTTGGCTTTCGATGTTTTAGTTTTTGATGTTACTCGGATTCAAGACTGAATTAAACCTGAACAACAAGCAAAAGACTTTGGCGGCTCAACACGCCGGGGTAGCCAGACACGCTTACAACTGGGGGTTAGCGGTCTGCAAAAAGGCAATAGAGGAAAAGCAGAAGGTTCCCACGGCTATAGATTTGCATAAGAGATTAGTTGCCGAGGTTAAGAAGGAAAACCCTTGGTACTACCAATCTTCTAAATGTGCTCCACAGCAAGCCCTGCGAAACTTAGAGGCAGGTTTTAAGAGTTGGCGTAAGAGTGAGAGAAAATTCCCTGTATTCAAGAAAAGAGGCAAGCGAGATAGTTTTTATTTGGAGGGGAAAATTAGAATTTCTGGGAACAAAATCAAGGTTCCCATCTTTGGGTGGTTAAAATGCCATGAGCAGTTACCAGCGACCTGTCCTAAGAATGTGACGATTAGCCGTCAAGCCGACCGCTGGTTTATTTCTTTTGTATTTGAGCAACCTGTCGAGGACTCTTCTAGTGAAGTTCCTACCGAAGTTTCTGCTGAAGCTCCTGGAACAAAAAAGAAGAGGAAGAAGCGGAAGAAGTTGAAGAAAGAGGGTGACGTTATTGGGGTTGACCTGGGTATTAATAACCTTGCCGCCTGTTCTAACGGGAGAGTCTTTGCCAATCCTAAACCTTATCGAAAGGCAAAGAAGCGCTTAAAGCGGTTGCAGAGGCAGATAAGTCGAAAGAAAAAGGGTTCTCAGAACCGGAAGAAAGCGGTCAAGCGGGTAGCAAAGGTTCATAAAAGAATTGCAGACATCAGGAAAGACAGTCTGCACAAGATTACTACTTACTTAACCCGAAAACACCGGGTGGTGGTAGTTGAGAACCTGAATGTATCAGGTATGCTCAAGAACCACAAGTTAGCGGGTAGTATCGCTGACTGTGGATTCTATGAGTT
>Ga0272446_1000443_pt1 | contig 65770 bp, 51 predicted proteins | sample YNPCB0061_FD_194587 | JGI IMG/M metagenome (GOLD analysis project Ga0272446, IMG submission 194587) | Hot spring microbial mat communities from Yellowstone National Park, WY, United States - YNP-CB-006-1 | ecosystem: Environmental > Aquatic > Thermal springs > Hot (42-90C) > Sediment | place...
AGGTGCAGTCGGTGACCAGCCAGATGAGGCGGCGGCGGGTTGGATCGAGCAAGCTTTTGGCAGATTGAGAGCGGGCTTGAGGGGGGTTGGTTTGCCAATTGGGGGATAGGGTGATCTCGCTGCCCCCTTTGCCCATTAAGCGCCAGGTCCGGATCTGGCGAAAGGCACCTTGACGTTCCACCAGGGTTTGCAATTCCTCAATGGTGTCTTGCCAAAGTTTTAAGGAGGGGCTGTCTTCTACGACGATCGCCAGGTCAAACCAGCGTTCTGGGGCGGGCACCAGCACGGGCGACCAGATCCCCTGCTGGGCAATTTGAATGGCGGTGGCTTCTTCATCCAGCCGACGTTGGGTGGGGGAGGGAATTTTGCGCATCAGGGGGCGCAGGGCGCGGGCTAGATCCAGTTGCGATCGCAGGGCATGGGCAGCAGGCACCTGTAAGGGCAGACCGCCACCCAATTGGGGTTGGGACTCCGTTGGGCGATCGGTCACAGGGGGAGGCATATAGACTCCAGCCCTGGGTTCAGGGGTTGAAGCAGGTGCTGGAGCAGGGGTTAGAGTGGGAGTCGGGGTTGGCGCTGGCGTTGGCGTGGGCGGCGGGGAGGGAGTTACTGAAAGATAGCGGGCCAGCCAGAGGATATCGAGCAGGTCTTCTGTATCCAGTTCGGTCTGTTGTCGGGGGTCTAATTTTCCCCACTCGCTGCGTAGCAAGGTGGCGAACTGTTGGATCGAATGACCGGCCTGGGAGTTCACCATAGTGTGCTACTTATCCAGGGGACGAAACAGATGATCAATCAGTGTGTCAGGAGCTTTCTCCTGAGTGATCAGATACACCGCATTCAGGAGCTGATCTGTGGTGCGATCGCCCGCGCCACTTTCCCGCCGTTTATAAAAGTCTTGAATTAAGCTCTCGGCATCCTCTGCCAGTTGCCCATCCAGTTGGGTGGTCACGATCTGACGCAGGCGATCGACATCGGGCTGTTTAATATCTAACCGCAAACAGCGACGTAAAAACGCAGGGGGAAATTCTCGCTCAGCGTTACTGGTCAAGAGCACAAAAGGAAATTCGGTACAGCGCACCCGCCCCCTTGGAATGGTGACTGTCGGTTGAGAGGTCGGCTCACGGTCATCCCGATAGGCGGTCTGCACCTCAACCTCTGGTTGCTCATCGGCAATCCGCTCCAGTTCGGGAATGCTGAATTCCCCCTCCTCAAAGATATGCAGCAGGTCATTGGGCAGATCAATATCGCTCTTATCAATTTCATCGATCAACAAAACACGGGGGCGATCGGATGGTAAGAAGGCGGTGCCCAGTGGCCCTAACCGGATATATTTGCCAATTCGCCGGATGCTCTCTTCCCGGCTGATGCCCCCCGCTTCCCCGACCTTTGAAAGTTGAAAGTCTTGCAGACGGCCGATCGCATCGTAGTCATATAAGCCTTCCTTTAAGGTGGTGCGCGTGGTGATTGGCCAGTACAACACCTCCCCCAGGTCTAACTCATAAGCCACCGCATAAGCCAGAGAAGATTTGCCAGTACCCGGTTTGCCCGTAATCAGCAACGGTCGCCGCAGATAGAGGGCAGCATTCACCATTTCAACTTCGATTTTGCTGGGGTAAAAAGTGGCTCCCCGACGCTGCTTTTTGGTGACCCGCTGGTGGGGGTCTGGGTCATGCTGCTTGCTAAAGTCTCGCCAGCCGGGTGGAGCGGGCAAAGCATCAATGGCCTCTGGCCGCGTTTGATACTCCGCTTGTTCCGGTTGTCGTCCCTTGAAGATGTGCCAGTCTGTTGTCATAGGTGGAAGCCAGGAGTTGGGAGTCAGCAGCGCTTAGTCTGAATTGTACAGGTCATGCAGTCATTCCAAGCCGAGGAGCCTGGGCAGGCGGCGGCGGCACCAGTTTGGGGTCTTCCCAGATGAGGCTGAGGTGCTGTTTCAGGTGAAGCTCTGCCTCAGGGCACTGATCATCTGATCTATTACGCAATTCTCGAATGCGGGTGGGCAGGCTGGCAAGGTTGCCGGTCAGCAGTTGGTCAAAATGCGGCTGGCACTGATTGGGCAAATCTTGCCGTAGCCAGATCGCTACTGGTGCCCCCGAACCACAGAGAACAGGGAAAAGAGCTGGATTTGATCGGGTCAGGAAAAACCCAACCACCTCTGAGGGGAGGAGTTTCTGTGGTAATGTTTGCGGGGTTTCATCGTCTCCTGAAACCAGTCTTGGATGGGCCGGGCTGGTATGGTTGGTCAGGGCTTGCCACTTGCTGTGCCACAATCCTCTGCGCTGTGGTTTGCGTAGCTTGGGGTTTGACAACCGCTCTGCCGATCGCAGGACGACCGTATAGCGAGAACCCATTGGTTCAGGATCTGGATTGAACACAGGATCGGGGTCGTCGGCAGCCCAGCGATCGACCTCCCACTCCAGACATGTCAGCGGTAAAAACACCACTACCTGAAGGTTGGGTATACCCTCGCCGCTGGTTAGCCGCTCAACACACTGCTCCAGACACCCGCGTAGCATTTGCTCGATCTGAGTGCAATCCACCTTTTCATCCTGAGATTGTTCCAAGCATTCAGCCGGGGCTGTTAGTTGGTTCGCCTGCTGCGGTTCATACCGCTCCCGATCTTCCACCAAATATGCCTGCACAAAGTAGCGATCGCTGTTGTGTTCTGCCTGTACCCAAAATAAAAGATGGGGTGCACTGGGCACGGGAGGTTGAGCCGGGAGTTTCTGCCGGATGGCATCCAACAAAGCCTGGACATCGAGCTGCCGTTGAGTTAGCCACTGAACCAGCCCAACTTGAATATCTAGTTGCCACTCTGGTAGCGCAAAATAGCCGATAAATTGCTCAATGGGCTGATAGGGATCATCCCGATTGGGCATATCCAGCACTTGTAGAATCGCAACCTCCAGGGTTTTCGGGTAGTCTTCCGTCGAGATCTCCGATCGCAAGAGCCGATAGGCATTGCGCCAGTGGGGAGCCAGACTCTCTGAGTGGGGGAACAGTTCAAACAGGGCGATCGCTGCTAAAGCACGTCGAAGGTTCTGACAGGGAATCATAAAGCCGACCTTCGCTTCTTTCCGCTCTTTATCACGGGCAACGGTCATCCCCACAATGGCTTTCTCTTGCTCATCCCAGACAGGAGCACCGCTAAACCCCGGTTCAATCGCTAATCCCTGGGTTTTGGTATCCTCCATCTGCACCCAGCCTTTCATCTGTTCGTCTAGAAATTTTCCCTGCGTCCATACACCATTAGGATGGCCTTCAGGAAAGCCAAAAACATGATATTCACGTCCCCAATAATTGCTGGACTCCTTGACTGACAGAGGGTTTACGTTGGCTGGGGTCGCTGCTGAAACTTGAAGAACAGCCACATCTTCATCGTTCAATCGCCAGAGACTTGGCACAACTTTTGCCGTCAGGAATTGCTCTCCCCGAAACAAGGACGCGCCCAGCCTCAAGGGTTGGTCAGTCACAGCCTCTGCTGGAACATCTTGAGATTTTGTTCCTAAACCCAAGGCTTGAGTAACCACATGGGCGCAGGTTAAGACATAATGGTTGGCTACAAAGAATCCTGCGCCAATGGCTTTATTCCCCTGTTCATTTTCCCGAAAAAACCGAACCAATCCTTTCTTATAAGCTGATTTTTCCGATTTCGTTACCATTCCCTGCGATCGCCTATGACTGCTTCCATTTCAGAGTGACTTCAAAGGTCGCTTCACCGCCCACTGAGCAAAACAAGACTCCGGCATCGGTGGTCAGCTTAAAGCCAAACTTGACTTCAACTTCACCCACAGGAGTCGCTAATCCGGATACTACCCGGTTGATGACTGCATCAGCCACGGGTTTTACTCGGTCTAATGCCTTTTCAAAGCTTCCTGCTGCTCCCGCTGCAACCCGATACACCTCTTCCCCCAGAGCCACTTCCTCCACAGCCGTACCAGAAGAGAGTTCAGGAACCTCTACATAAACCTCGGTGCCATCTTGTAAGGTAAATTGAGCGATCGCTTGTTTGCTCATGGTTTACGTGTAAATTACTAGATAGTTCACATCAAAGATGGCACGATTTTTCTCCCAACGCCATATCTTACCCAGAAAATAGGACTGACGCAAAAGCCATTTTGAGTGATGGGTGCTAGCTGACTGACTTTTTCCCCAGACGGTTAAAACCGCAGCGAGTCAACCAAAACCCGCCTTCGCGGGTGACGACCCCGTGGATACACTGAGTTCCGTAGCGGCGGACTGTGGGGGTGTAGGTGCGGCTTTCGTCCTCAGCGCCATGGGCACGAAGTATCAGGGGTTGCAGTTATTTTGTCAGGCAATCAAGTAAATACCCCAAGGCTCTTCCGGTTAGAGTATGCCTAGCTGATAGTAATCTGCCAACATATCAAGCACCGTAAACAAAAATTGGCAAAGTTTCTAAATCCATAGCCTGAACGTTTAATTAGCTTCAATCGAATGGCACTGACGAAAGCCAAATCAAGCAGCCAATTTAGCTTTGCACGGCACGAGGCTGCTGCATCCTGGGGAAGGGTGTGGGTCTATGTTTAACAACTCTTGGCTCAACTCGATTTGGACGCAGTGGAACCAACAAGGTGGCAATGACGTTTAGCAGTGTGTTGTAGAACTGCCGCCGCTGCGGGTCCGCTGCCATCGCGAACTGCGGTCTGAAGTGATTGAACTGTTGGCGAGTTTGCTGCAAGGAAAGACGTAGGGGGGAAACCCCAGTGGATTGAACCGCTTGCCACATCAAAGTTCGTAGCAAGTTGTAAGCCAGTAAATGCATGTAGATTTCCTTTTGCACCATATCTGGAGTTTTAGCCGCAATCATTTCCATCTTCAAAGTGGTTTTGAGCTGCTTGAGATTGACTTCGGTTGCTTGCCAACGGAATTGATAGAGTTGAGCGAGCTTGGCTTTGGGATAGCGCTTGGGGTCGAGTAAAGTCGTCACCAGAATGATCTCGGTGGGGCGAAATCCAGGTTGTTGAATCAACAGATGGACTTCTCTGACCTCAATGCTTTGGGGTCATGCCTCAAAGTCCGACAAACTCATGGATTGTGGGCAGCCAAGTGGACGTTGCCACTGCACAATATGATCGCCCATGCCCAGTTTCTGGCCGCGCCGAAAATCACACTGCCGCGCATGATGTTTGCGAAAGACGGCATCGGCTCCTTGGGAACGCACCAGCGCCAAATCGACATAAGTTCCATAGGCAGAATCGGCGACCACCACATCTTCGCAAGGATAGTTTGTTGGTCTCTGAGGCTATGATTCTCTCATATCAAGCCTTAGAGCCTTTTTATCCCCTTCTGTCAGTGCCATTCAGCTTAAGATGGCTCAGAATTACTCGTAGCGATCGTAGAAAGCGCGGCAGAACAACCCGATTGGATCGGACAGTTGAGAGTCTATTCGTCCATCGTTCAAGTTGATTTACCGCCGCACAACTTCACCGTTAGCTGGCTCCGCATCGAGACTTTGCACTTATTCTTCCAGGTTATCGGTCAGCCCGAAAGCACCCAAGAAATGGTCGGTTGAGGCAGTGTTTTGAGGGTTATCTATGGTAGCGAAAGTGCTCAGTAGTCACAAGAGGCGATCGGTCAGTCTTAAAAACAGGCGTTGCATAGTGTAGGTATGAAATCAGGGTGAAACCGATGCAACGTCTTGAGTGTAACTCAACTGACATCCGTAAGAATGGCAAGCAAACAGGTAAACAAAATTACCTCTGCAAAACCGGTCGGCGGCAATTCGTCGAAACCGATGATCCACCCTTCGGTTATACCGATGAGTTCAAGCGCGAGTGTCTCAAACTGTATGTCAATGGCATGAGGTTTCGGGGGATTGAGCGCGTCAAAGGGGTTCATCCTACGACGGTCATTCCCTGGGTCAAACCAATCGGTGAATGGCTCCCCGATACGGATGACCCAGACGTTCCCCCGGACGTGGGTGAATTGGATGCATTGGAGACCTTTGTGGGTTCTAAAAAAACAAAATTTGGCTGTGGATAGCGGTTGACCACTTCCGAAAAGGGATTTTAGGGTGGGTGGTCGGCGACCATTGTGTTGAAACCTTTCGTCCACTCTGGGCAATTGTGGCGGCTTGGCAGTGCTATTTCTATGGCACCGATGGGTGGCGTGTTTATCCGGGCTTCATTCCAGACGGTGATCACATTGTGAGTAAAACTTGTGAGTAAAACGGACATACCGCGAGTGGAGGGAGAAAACACACGACTGCGACTCGATCTTGCCCGGTTGCACCGGAAGACGTTGTGCTATTCCAAATCCGTAGACATGCTGAAGCACTCAATTCGGTTGCTACTCCACTACTTCAAATTCGGTGATGTGCCCATCCCACAGTAAATCATATTCCTATTCAGCAACGCCGTCTTTTGAGCGGTTTTTGAACCACACTACTTTTGATTTCCCCAAGCTTCAGATGTACGGAACTTTTTCAAGTACTAAATAGGATTGCTATACAGCGATTCTCAGTATGAGAATAATTCTCGCCCAGATGTCTGATTGCAATCGCCTTCAATGGCTGGAACCGCTATTTTGGCGTTCAGGAAATTGAGCAAAAAGCGTTTGCAGGCTCTCGACTCAGTACAAATGTTTTAAATTGAGAATGACTGGCGCGAAACCGGTCATTTCGCCTGCAGGAAAATGACCGAGTTTGGATTTGGACGAGGTTTAACCAAGAAAAACAATAATCCTTATTCTTGTGTCTTAGAATACCTTTTTAACTCCACCAACTCGATACAGTCTAAACCAGAATATTCCGTTAGATAGTTTCTAATATTCATTTGGTGTTATAAGCGAACCGGCATTGTAAATCTTTTGGCATTGTGGGATGTCTGCTTTGCTATGTCTAGCTTTAGCGGCTCACTAAGCAGAATGGGCAACTTTAAGCGGGAGCTTCTGCCCCTAGGGTTGGAAGTCTTCTAAAGTGTCGTTGTCACTTATGCTGAACCACGGTGTAGCTATTAGTGCTGTTCTCCCGGATTTTCTTGAATCTATAGAGACATTACATCGCCTTAAGCCCTAACGGTTGAAGTTGCAGCTATTCCGCCAAAGTGTGTCTACGCCCAGTGAGGGGAAGTCTTAGCCTAGTTTGCTCTCGGTGTTGGCTTTTTGCAAAGTTCGCGGTTGATCACTCTTTGGGTAGTGGCTTTTAGTGGCACCTTTGCCTGTGGCTGTGCCATAGGCTATGTTGTCGCGTTTTTTCAAAAAAGAAACTGTTTCGAGTCTACAACTGCCTGATTTCAGGGCTTTAGCTAGGCTGGATGCTGGGTCGAGGCCGTTGAGATCTTTGGTTCTTGTGTGCAAGTGCGCCAGCCCGAGTGGTTTTCAGAATCAAATCTGACGGGCAACATGATCACCGCAAAGTTGATTAGGGTTGAGTTTTATGGTTTGTAACTAGGTCGTAGTGCCAGTAGGATGATCCCTTAGAAGACTCAAAATGCAGATGAGCTGGGGCTTTTGAATGTTGTAGGGCTGTGCCTTTCCCCCAGATGATTTTGCATCTTGCACTTCGCGTAGCTGCACTAGCGGCAGCACTAGAGCAATATCTTCGGTTCGTCTTAGATGTTTAAGCAGTCTATCGGTGTGTGTGAGGAGCTATGGATCAGATGATGCTTTTGAGGTTATTTTCAACGGTCTTTGTGGCAACAGGGTTGTCTGTTTTAATGGCTTCCATCTCTGCTTTAGCAGAGCCATTGACAATAGATTCATCCGTTTTAGCGTCAGACGCTTTGCTGCTGAATGAGTCAGATGAGCAGGAGGCTACTGCTGACGCAGGGATGAACCAGGTTACTTCTGTTTCTCAGTTAACCGATGTTAAGCCTACGGATTGGGCTTTTCAGGCACTGCAATCTTTAGTAGAGCGCTACGGTTGTATTGTGGGCTATCCTGATCGCACCTTTCGTGGCAATCAAGCGATGACCCGCTACGAGTTTGCAGCGGGTCTGAATGCCTGTTTAGATCGGATCAATGAATTGATTGCAGCCAGTACGACTGATTTGGTTAAAGCAGAGGATCTGGAAGCAATCAAAAAGCTACAAGAGGAGTTTGCTGCAGAACTGGCGCCTCTCCGTGGTCGAGTCGATGCCCTTGAAGCTCGTACAACCATTCTGGAAAAGCAACAGTTTTCTACAACTACCAAGCTGAGTGTGCTGAGCTGGTTTAACCTGACCGGAGCCTGGAGTTCAGGAGATGTTCTGTATGAGGGGGTTCCAGGAGCAGATGTCATATCCCGCTTTGCGGGCGCACGAGATGCTGCGACGGGTGCCCCAATTGTCTTGACAAACCGGCGTGCCCAACCCACCGTTAGTTTTTTAACCTGGCTCACCTTTAACACATCCTTTTCTGGTAAAGATACCCTGGTGACTCAATTTTCGGCAGGGAATGGGATTTCACCAGCGAATCAGTTTGCCTCAGCAGGCTTTTTTAATGCCTATGGAGTTCCTTTTACAGATCAAACGGCAGGCCCCACTAATGGTGTCGCGGATATTGTGATTCATGATCTCTTCTACACCTTTCCGATTGGGGAGAGCATCAAGGTCACGTTTGGGCCTCGAGTCAATTGGTATCGCTATTTTGATGCCAACCGCTACACCTTCTTTTTAACGGGGGCAAGCAGTTTTGACTCAATTGGCAGCACCCAAAGTAATGCGATCGACCGGGGGTCGGGAGCAGTGGTAGAGTTCAATCTAGGGAAGCAGTGGCGTTTGGCGGCGGCTTACTTAGGTGAGAACACCGAGTTTTTGCCCTCTCAGTTTGGCTTTAATACCTCTAGTGACCCTAGCACGGGTCTGTTCAAAGGCACAAATACCAGCACGGTGGAGTTAACCTATTCTCCCTCTGCTAGCGTCAATCTCCGTTTTTTGTACAATTACTCCCGGATTCAAGCTTACGGCGGGCAAGTAGGTGGGGCGATCGCAGAACCGATTCCCTATGGCTATCTGGATTCTGGATTGCCCGGTGCTTCTGTGTTTGATCCCTTAACGGGACAAGTATCAGATGGGGGGTTAAGTTCTGCGACGGCAAATACATTTGCCTTTAATTTTGATTGGGCAATTACACCAAAGTTTGGGGTATTTGGACGTTATAGCTATGCCGCGATCGCACTAAACCCGATTGATGGCAAAGTCAGGGTACAGTCGTTTCAGGTGGGAGTCGGGTTTCCTGATCTGGGTAAACCCGGGGCTTTGGGCGTAATTACGTTTTTGATGCCTATGGATATTACCCGTGGGCGACGCTTCTATGCATCTGGTGGGGGGGATGGCGGCACCATGTATGCCCTCGAAGCATCTTACTTCTTCCCACTGAATAATAATGTTGCTCTGGTGCCAGCTTTCTACACAATCTGGAATCCCAATAACTTTAGTAATAACCCAACTATCTTTGTCGGCAACCTGCGTGCTCAATTTAGTTTCTAATGGGGCAAGTAAGAAATTTTGCACCATAGAGGATGGGGACGATGTCCCCGTTTCCTTCTCTCTTCCAGGCAAATTCGTGTGTTCCGTTTTCACAACGGACTAAGCATATCTTTAGAGACCAAATTGATACAGGTTTGTAAAAATTTTATTACAAAAAATAGAGATTGCGTCGTGGCTAAAGAAATTTAGAAAGACTGGGAACTGGAATACCATTTAGCATCACAAAAATGGATATTTGAATGCCAGAAATCATTGGTTTGACTGATAAAAGTAACACCTTATAAATTGAGCTGATTATTTGAAGTAAAGATAGTTAGCTTAAGAATACTTTATTTTATCAGGAAAATTTCTTCTTAAATAAGTTATATATGAGCATTTTTTAGAAAAGCTTGGTTTTATTGTTTGGTGTGAAAGCATATGTCTGAGGTTATCCTTAACAATAAAATTTTATTAAGAATTCTAATAGATATATAAGGATTTGATAGCAGCACACAGTCTGCTTGGATGTTTAACGAAAGCATTATTTGATTGATATAGAGTTAGTTAATGGATGGGGTTAGGTGTGAATAGTAGATCATCATTTCGTATGCGGCGGCGCCAAGTTTTGAGAGGTTTATTGGCAACTTCTGCTTTTGGGGCAACCTCCCAAATTTGGACGGGGTGCAGTCAGCAGCCTGAAGCGGGTTCCGGTTCTCCCACTGCAGGCCAGCAAGTGACAATGGGCTTTATCTACGTGGGGCCTAAGGATGACTTTGGCTACAATCAGGCCCACCACGAGGGCAAGGAGGGATTGTCGAAGTTGGCATGGGTAAAGTCGGTCGAAGAAGCGAATGTGCCTGAGACAACTTCTGTAGAGGAAACCATGCGCAATATGATTGAGCAGGATGGAGCTGTCGCTATTTTCCCCACATCCTTTGGCTACTTTGACCCCCATATTTTGAAGTTAGCGAAAGATTACCCGAATGTTCAGTTTTTCCATTGCGGTGGGCTGTATCAGGAAGGGATACATCCTAAGAATGTCGGCAGCTATTTTGGTTATATTGACGAAGCACAGTATATTGCTGGCATTGTTGCGGGACTGACCAGCAAGGCGGGTAAGCTGGGTTTTATTGCGGCAAAGCCGATTCCCCAAGTTTTGCGGAATATCAATAGCTTTACCCTGGGCGCACGGAGTGCGAACCCTAAAGTGACAACGCAGGTCATCTTTACAGGCGATTGGTCGCTGCCAGTAAAGGAGGCGGAAGCGGCTAATAGTCTGGCGGATCAGGGGATTGATGTGCTCACCTGTCATGTGGATAGCCCCAAGGTCGTGGTTGAAACAGCGGAGCGGCGCAAGATCTTCTCCAGCGGTTACCATGCCAGTCAAGCGTCTCTAGCTCCTAATGGCTATCTCACAGGAGCAGAGTGGAATTGGGCAACCGTTTATTCTCAGTATGCGGAGTGGCTTAATGCTGGCAAAACCCTGACGGATGGCGGGATTCCCCATTTAATCCGAGGCGGATTAAAGGAAGCATTTCTGAAATTATCTGACTATGGGCCAGCTGTTAGTGAGGACGCTAAAAAGATGGCTGAAGCTGCTAAAGCGAAGCTGATGGATGGCTCGTTAGTGGTTTATAAAGGTGAGCTGAAAGACAACACAGGTAAGGTTGTGATTCCAGCCGGAAAAGAGTTGAAGCAACAAGATGTTGAGCTTGAAAAGATGAATTGGTTGGTCGAAGGTGTGATTGGAAAGGTGAGTTAGTCATGCTAAACCTGAATCACTGGCGGTCAAAGCTAGAAGCTGTGGTTATTCCAGTTGCAGCACTCTTGTTTGCGCTGATATTGTTTGGTATCTTTTGCTTTTTCGTGCTGCTTGACCCAAAGAATATCGGGCAGTCGATCGCCCAAGTCTTTCAAGTTTACGGTTCAATTTACAAGGCTGCCTTTGGTAGCTGGTTTTCATTGCAGAATACGTTGATTCGAGCGGCTCCGCTGATGCTGAGTGCTTTATGTACGGCTTTACCGGCTCGTTTGGGGCTGGGTATTATTGGCAATGAGGGGGCGATTGTGGTAGGGGGGCTAGCGGCGATCGCGACCGGGCTGACCCTGGGTAACATTACTCCTTTGGTAAGCCAAGTGGCGATGGCGCTGGCGGCGCTGGCGGCTGGTGGTGTTTGGATTGGGGCGGTGGGCGCTTTACGTCACTATCGCGGCGTGAATGAGACAATTAGTAGCTTGCTGCTTAATTACATTGCCATTGCCCTGCTTAACCAGTTGGTCAACGGCCCGATGAAAGACCCTAGTTCGCTGAATAAGCCCTCCACTTACCCCTTGCCTGAGGCTGTCATGTTGGGGAGTATTCCAGGGACACGGGTGCATTACGGCCTGATTTATGGATTGCTTGCCTGTGCCATTGCCTATTTCTTAATTCAGCACACCACCTTTGGGTTTGCGGCCCGCACTGCAGGCGGAAATGTCAAAGCAGCAAGGATTGCTGGTTTACCCGTTGGCAAGTTAACGATTCTGATTTGCGCTTTAGCGGGATCCTGTGCTGGTTTAGCTGGCATGGTGGAGGTTGCTGCGGTGCACGGTCGGGCCAATGAATCGCTGAATGCCAATTATGGTTATAGCGGTATCCTGGTGGCTTTTATTGCGCGGCACAATCCTCTAGCGGCTGCTGTCGTCGCCATTTTGCTGGGGGGGATCTTGGCCAGTGGTGGCATCTTGCAACGGAACTACCAATTGCCCGATGCCACGATTCTGGTCTTTCAGGGGTTGGTCTTTCTAGTGGTGTTGTATAGCGAATCGCTCTATGGTCGGTTTCGTCTATTTCGCGATCGCCCAGCTCCACCACCCGTTGCTCCCCTGGCTACCGCGCCTCCCAGCCTTAGCGCTTAAGTCCTGAGTACGAGGCTCCTATTGCCCATTTCAATACCCATCCGGAGGATTAACTATTCGTGGCCACAGAATCGATTGGTTGGTGGGGTGCGCCCCTGGCTATTCTTGCAGGCACCTTGCGAGGCAGCGCTCCTTTTCTGTTTGTGAGTTTAGGCGAATGTTTGACTGAAAAAAGCGGCAAGATGAACTGGGGGCTGGAAGGCGTTCTTCTGACGGGGGCGATGAGCGCCTATGCCATTTCGTGCCTCACCCAGCAGTCTGTAGGGCCAGTTCTTGCCCCTTGGCTGGGGGTATTGGCCGCAGGTTGTGCTGGGATGGTGCTTGGCTTTATTCATGCCTGGCTGTCTCAGCAACCAAAGGTGAATGACATTGCTGTCGGTATTGCCATGATTACCTTTGGCAGTGGAGTTGCTTTCTTTTTTGGTAAACCTTTTATTCAACCGGATGCGCCTCAACTACCGGGGATTCCCCTGGGGTTTTGGAGTAGCTTAGCACCCGTGCAATCGGCTTTACGGATTTGTCCATTGTTTGTGCTGGGGGTCATTATTGCCCCACTGATGTATTGGTTCTTTAAATCGACTCGCTGGGGTCTGTTTGTGCGAGCAGTGGGCGATAGCCCCGATGCAGCACTGGCGATGGGCGTTTCAACGACACGGGTGCGCATGATTTGCATTGTGGCTGGCAGTTTTCTGGCGGCGATCGGTGGTGCCTACCTTTCACTCTACTATCCGGGTAGCTGGTCAGAAAGGGTTTCAAGTGGGCAAGGGTTGATGGCGGTAGCCCTGGTCATTTTTGCCCGCTGGAATCCTTTGCAGTGTTTATATGCCTCCCTCTTGTTTGGTGGGGCACAGGCAATTGGGCCAGCTCTTCAAGCAGTCGGTGTAGATTCCTATTACTATCTGTTTAATGCGTCGCCCTACATCCTGACCCTGATCTTAATGATTGCAACTTGCTCTCAAAAACGGACTCTGACCGGTGCCCCCGGTGCCCTGGGAACTCAGTAACAGTCAGTCGCAAAGAAAGAATATAAAGGTGAGCTAATGGGACGTTATCTGGAATCTGAACCCTATCCCTATCCCTATAATGGCGATTTGCGGCCCGATAATACCGCTCTGATCATCATTGATATGCAAACTGATTTTTGTGGTATCGGGGGCTATGTTGATCGCATGGGTTACGATCTATCGCTGACGCGGGCGCCCATTGAGCCGATTAAACAGGTGTTGGCTGTTATGCGTGAGATGGGCTATTTCATCCTGCATACCCGCGAAGGCCATCGTCCTGATCTGGCAGACCTGCCCGAAAATAAACGGTGGCGATCGCGCCAAATTGGGGCAGGTATTGGTGATCCTGGCCCCTGTGGTCGGGTTTTAGTTAGGGGCGAACCCGGCTGGGAAATCATCCCTGAATTAGCACCCCTACCAGGAGAACCCATTATCGATAAACCTGGAAAAGGCTCATTTTATGCCACCGACCTGGATATGCTGCTAAAGTTACGGGGCATTCAAAATCTGATTTTGACTGGCATTACAACGGATGTCTGCGTTCACACCACCATGCGCGATGCCAACGATCGCGGTTACGAGTGCCTGCTGCTCTCCGACGCCACAGGAGCCACGGATTACAACAATCACTTGGCTGCTTTGAGCATGATTAAAATGCAAGGCGGTGTATTTGGTGCTGTCGCGACTTCTGAGGCGCTCATTGCCGCGATTGCCCGCTCGTGAGGCTAGGCAGAGTTCAAAATATCCTGCAAAAAAGCCAGCCCGATGAATTCAAAGCCTTGGCAGGCCAGCCTTGCCAGCTTTCTGAAGGATAGCCTGATGTCTGTCGAGATGGGGTGCCAGCCTGCCACTGCTAAAGTCAAAAATCGTTCGATCAAGCGCAGCCGAAGTCCAAAATTCAACATGGTATCAACCCCAACCAGGAGTCTGCCCTATGACAGAGGCCCATCCCGCTTCCGTAAATTCCGCCACCGGGTCAACCGTCCTGAATTGCCCGGCGATCCAACCTCCCCCAGAACTGCAAGTTCTGGAACTGACCAAGCGTTTTGGTAATATGACGGCACTGGATCAGGTTTCTCTCACCCTTAGACCTGGTAGCTTTCACGCCTTACTGGGCGAAAATGGAGCGGGCAAAAGCACGCTAGTAAAGTGCGTCATGGGCTTTTACCACGCGGATGCAGGCGACATCTTTATTAATGGTCAAAAAGTGTCGATCCAAAGCCCGCGCGATGCTCACCATTTTGGTATTGGCATGGTCTATCAGCACTTCACCTCAGTACCTGCTATGACCGTGGCTGAAAATCTGGTCCTATCCCGCTTTGAAAGCCCAAACCTGATTTACTGGAAGCGTGAACTTGAGGAACTCGCGACGTTTATGAGATCGGCTCCGTTTCACTTGCCGCTTGATGCCCAGATTGCGCAACTCGCGGCTGGAGAAAAGCAAAAGCTAGAGATTCTCAAGCAGCTTTATCTTAAAAATCGGATCCTGATTCTGGATGAACCTACCTCGGTTTTAACCCCTGGAGAAGCAGACGAGGTGCTGGGTCTGCTGCGAGAACAGGTGACTGATGGTGCACTCAGTGTGTTAATGATCTCCCACAAGTTTCGAGAAGTGATGGCATTTGTGGATGAAATCACGGTGTTGCGTAAGGGCAAATTTGCTGGTAGAGGTTTGGTCAAAGATTTAACGGTAGCGGATATGGCCCTGATGATGATGGGTGAACGCCAGGAACAGCCGCCCGTCGAGAAAACACCATTAGCAGCAACTCGACCTGTCCTACAAATTCAAGACATCCGTGCGAATAAGGATAATGGCGTTGAGGCCGTGGCTGGCGTTAATCTCTCGGTTCATGCTGGTGAAATTGTGGGGATTGCCGGGGTTTCGGGCAATGGTCAGCGAGAGTTAGTGGAGGTGCTGGCGGGGCAACGTCCCCCGACTAGGGGGCAATTACTAGTGAATGGAGCGCTCTATACGGCGACGCGATCGCAAATGTATGAGCATCAAGTTTTTTGCCTACCCGAAGAACCTTTGCGAAACGCCTGTGTTCCAACTATGAGTGTGGCCGAAAACCTGGCTCTCCGCACCTTTGACCGAGCACCCCAGGCAAAGGGGTTGATGCTACTGTACCGGGTGATTCGGCAGGCGGCGATCGGACTCATTCAGCAGTTTTCGGTCAAAACGCCTTCTCCTGATACTCCCATTGGCAATCTCTCAGGCGGCAATGTGCAGCGGGCAGTGTTAGCCAGAGAACTTTCCTCCGAGGCAATTCAGCTATTGATTACTGCCAATCCTTGCTTTGGCTTAGATTTTGCAGCGGTTGAATACATTCACAGTCAAATTCTGGCAGCCCGTAATCGTGGGGTGGCAGTACTTCTGGTTAGCGAAGATCTAGATGAAGTGCTCAAGCTATCTGATCGGGTTGTAGTCATGAGTAGTGGTCAGTTTGTCTATGAAAGTCCGATTGCGGCAGTAGACTTTACTGTGATGGGTCAGCGGATGGCGGGACACTAATTCCAGCGCATGGATGTAATTACAACAAGAAGTTTCAACTCCTATGCAGCCACTCAGTCAGCCCCTAATTCTTAACAATCTGCTACACCAGATTGGGCAACCCAACGCTTTTGCATGGGAACCCTTTCGCCCTGGCGTTGACATTTACCACCTGTATCGTGATTCGGCCTCCGGCTGTGCTGCTGCCCTGTTGCGCTATCAACCAGGAGCGAATGTCCCCTTACATCGTCACGATGGCTTTGAGCATATTGTTGTGCTCAGTGGCTCTCAGATTGATCACCATGGTGAGCATGCAACAGGCTCTGTTGTAATTAATCCACCTGGCACCACCCATAGTGTCACGAGTCCTGCCGGTTGTGTTGTGCTGGTGATTTGGGAAAAACCTGTTGTTATTCTTGGCTAAGCACATGGTCACCATTTCTGCTCAACCCTATGATTACCCCCTGCCTAAACTGGGAAAAATCGCTCTCATCGTCATCGACATGCAGCGCGATTTTATGGAGGCGGGTGGCTTTGGGGCTGCCCTAGGCAATGATGTCAGTCGATTACGGGCGATTGTTCCCACATTGCAACAACTTTTAGCGGCTTGTCGGGCCTGTCAGATTCCCATTTTTCATACGGTCGAAGGGCATCAGCCTGATCTATCTGATTGTCCATCCTCAAAGCGCCAACGGGGGAATAGTAACCTCCGGATTGGCGACGAGGGACCAATGGGTCGCATTTTGGTGCTGGGTGAACCGGGTAATGACATTATTCCTGAGCTGGCTCCTTACCCCAATGAAAGGGTCATTTCCAAGCCCGGTAAGGGAGCTTTCTACCAGACAGATTTGCCTGTTCTGCTGCAAGAGAAAGGGATTACCCATCTGCTGATTACAGGGGTTACAACCGAGGTATGCGTCCAAACCACCATGAGGGAGGCAAACGATCGCGGTTACGAGTGTTTGCTTGTCGAAGACTGTACCGAAAGCTATTTTCCTGAATTTAAGGCAGCCACCCTGGAAATGGTGCGTGCCCAAGGAGCGATCGTCGGTTGGACTGCCACCGCTGCCCAGGTGATTCAGGGGCTAGAGGCAGTGAGAGCCTGCTAATCTTGGTGTAAGCGAGTTTTGGGTCAAACCTTGAAGCATTCTGGAAACCGAATCGCAAGAGGTGTTGTGGCCGTCTACCAACATGTAGCGACGCCGTGAGAAACAGGGCGATCGCGAGGCAAAAAGCCTACCCAGCATCAACGTTGGAGCACTTGATTTTGTCCTAAGCTCTCTGACCAAAGCGACCTATCTCAAGCGCAATTCCATCAATTCACTGCGGATTAGCAATCAAGACCACAATGACAGGTCGAAATTCGCGCCGCAGCTTGTCTATCTAAGAGAAGGTTGTATGGGCGGTGGGGGTTGCCCACAGTAGCGGCTCTAAACTCTAGCTCTAAACTCTAAAAGAGGCTGCGCGATCGCCTGAGCAAGTTAGCACTGCTGATTCTCTGGTAATCTCTAGCCAGGGGATTTTGCTAAAAATCGCTAGATTCACCACAGATCGAAAGCAGTAACTTGATTCAGAGGGCACTATGGCAGATATCAATGGCGTCATGATGCAGTATTTTCACTGGTACCTGTCCAGTGATGGCAATTTTTGGCAAGAGGTTGCAACCAATGCTCCCGATCTGGCTGCCGCAGGGTTCACCGCTCTTTGGTTGCCGCCAGCGTTTAAGGCCAGTAATGGAATTGAAGATGTGGGATATGGAGCCTACGACTTGTTTGATTTGGGGGAATTTGATCAAAAGGGGAGTATACGCACCAAATACGGTACCAAAGATCAATACATAGCTGCCGTTAAGGCCGCTCAGCAGGCAGGATTACAAGTCTATGCTGATGCCGTTTTTAACCATAAAAATGGGGCCGATGCAGCAGAAGAAATTGAGGCGATTCCTGTTTTAGATGCGAACCGGATTCAGGAAATTGGTGAGCTGCAAACCATCAAAGCCTGGACGGTTTTTAACTTTCCAGGGCGGGGAGAAAAATACTCATCGATGAAATGGCGCTGGTGGCATTTTGACGGGGTGAATCATAATGTGCTAAAGCCCAATGATGGAACCATTTATCGTTTTAAGGGCAAGCAATTTGACACCCTCGTTGATTTGCAACAAGGTAACTACGATTTTTTGATGGGCTGTGATCTAGATATTGACAACGCTGAAGTGAAAGCTGATCTCAAACTTTGGGGGAGATGGATGCTAGATACTGTCGGGGTAGATGGGTTTCGTCTAGATGCCATCAAGCATATCAAGAGCACTTTCTTTAATGAATGGATTGACGATGTCGAGCGCCATGCCCAGCGCAATCTGTTTATCGTGGGTGAATACTGGACAGAGAATATCGAAGCGCTACACTGGTACATCAGCAGCACAGGGGGGCGGATAGCGCTATTTGATGCGCCTCTGCATTACAACTTTTGCCGGGCCAGCCAGTCTGGTGAAGCTTATGACCTGCGGCAAATTCTCAAAGGCTCCCTGATGGAGCAGCAGCCAGCCCTAGCGGTCACGATTGTAGAAAATCACGACACGCAACCGCTGCAGGCTCTAGAGTCGGTGGTTGAAGCCTGGTTTAAACCCCTTGCCTATGCTTTGATTTTGTTGCGGCAAGAGGGGTACCCCTGCATTTTTTATGCGGACTACTACGGTGCCCACTATGTTGACAAGGGCAGAGATGGAGAAGAACACGAGATTTGGATGCCATCTCACCGTTTTTTAATTGATTGTTTCCTCTATGCCCGTCGGCACTACGCTTACGGAGAACAGCATGACTATTTTGATCATCCCAGCACGATTGGCTGGACGCGCATGGGAGATTCCCAGCATCCCCGCTCAATGGCCGTACTAATGAGTAACGGCAGCGAGGGCTATAAATGGATGGACACCGGCGCACCGAGGGCGGTGTTCCACGATATTACCCAACATATCCAGGAGCCTGTCGTCACTAATGAATATGGCTGGGGTGAATTTCGCTGTAACGGTGGCTCGGTTTCGGTCTGGCTTGAAAACCCATCCTGATCTGGCTAGCAAATCCCAAGATGAAACCGGTCGAGACGAGTATGACAAAAATCTGATGTAGCTATTCTGCAAAAGTGAAACCGTAGCGATTCATCCTTAACTAAAATTGCTGCCATCCTCCTAGTGGACTACAGCATGAATTTGCCCACTATTGGCTCTCACCCTAACCTGGATTACTCACCAACCGCTGAAACCTTGATGGCAAAAATACCTCAAAATAAAAACTGTTTTTTGACTTTCTGGCAAATCGCTAGATTGGCTTCTTGGCAAGTCTTCCAGTGATTTTCCGAAATCGGCATGAATCATGCAGGCTAAATCCCTCTCCCAAGTTTGGGAGAGGGACTTCAAACCGCTCGCCTGCCTTCTCCTAGAATTGGGAGAAGGGGCTGGGGAATAAGAGGGATCGGTGGTGCAACGGATGTCGCAAGGTACTAGCCCCTGTGGATTACAAAGCAACTGTGCACAATCCGCTTCTAGCCCTTTACACAAATGACCTGCTTTAGGGTTGCCACCACTTCTACCAAATCGGCCTGGTTGGCCATGACCTGATCGATCGGCTTGTAGGCCGCAGGAATTTCATCCAACACTCCGTTATCCTTGCGGCACTCTACGCCTTCTGTCTGTTGGATTAAATCATCCAGGCTAAAGTGGAGTTTCGCTTGATTTCGCGACATGGCGCGCCCTGCCCCATGGGAGCATGAGCAGTAGCTTTCGTGGTTGCCTTTACCCCTGACAATAAAGGATTTCGCCCCCATTGAGCCAGGAATAATACCATAGTCATTTTCCTGGGCACGCACGGCCCCCTTCCGGGTGACATAGACCTGCTCCCCGTAATGGACTTCTCGTTCAGCATAATTATGATGACAGTTGACTGTTCGTAGGGGTTTTGTTGGTTTTCCCCCAGCCAAATGAGTTTCGACTACTTTTTTCAGCCGTGCCATCATCACTTCCCGATTGATCCGGGCGTATTCCTGGGCCCATTGCAAATCATGCCAGTAGGTATCAAATTCGGGGGTTTGGGTGACAAAGTAGGCCAAATCAGGATCGGGTAGAGCATTGCCCGCTAATTTTGCCAGATGTTTTGCCGTGTTAATGTGGCACTGAGCTAGTTTGTTGCCAATATTCCGAGAGCCAGAATGCAGCATGAGCCAGACCTGATCGGTGGTATCTAGGCAAACTTCGATGAAGTGGTTACCGCCCCCTAGAGAACCCATTTGGCGGAGAGCCTTTCCTTCCAAATCCTGCACTCCTTTATGCAGATGCTTGAAAGCCTGCCACCCCTGCCAGTTACGCACCGAGTTTTCGACTTCTTTGTTTTCGTTAAAGCCGACGGGAATGGCCGCTTCGATGTCCCGGCGAATGTGCTTTAGCTTGCCTTCGAGCTGAGTCCCGTTGAAGGGGGTTTGAATCGCGCACATCCCACAGCCAATATCAACCCCCACGGCAGCAGGCATGATGGCATCTTTGGTGGCAATCACCGAACCCACCAGTGCCCCTTTTCCTAGATGGACATCGGGCATCAGCGAAATGTGCTTAAAGATAAAGGGCAGGGATGCCATGTTTTTTGCCATTTGTGTCTCGGCAGCACCGAGGTCGTGGTTTGCCCAGGACAACACTGGTTTAGGCGTCGCTAGCTTAAGAGGAGTGTAGGGCATGGGTATAACCTCCATGGCTGTGAGAACTGGATAGACCTCACATATATCGTACTACATTTGTAGTATAACTCATCCAGTGTCAAGATGGGGTTTAGGGTGGAGTAGGAGGGTAGAACTTAGGAGGGTAAAACTATTGCGGTGCTTGGATGCGGGTTAGGATTCCTTTGTTATCAATCCTTAATGGGGTCTTAGGAAAATCTAACTGGTTTAGCTGCTGGATCAGTTTGACGCTGCGATATTGAGGGTCGTAGAAGGGAACGCCTGCTCCATTCAACTGGACGGGGATAATTTCTCCTTTGAGAAATTCCCCTGTTGGGTCTAACTCAACGCTGAGGATGAGGGAATGGCCCAGGTTGCCGACGGTGGAGAGGGTCTGGTAGCCGACAAAATTACCCAGAGAGTAGGCAATTAGGCGATCGCGATACAGCTCTATCGCCCTTGGGACATGGGGGCCATGGCCCAACACCAAATCAGCGCCAGCATCAACCACCGTGCGCGAGAAGGCGACGACATTCCCACGATTTTCACTGCGGAAATACTCGGTCTGGTTGAGGGTACGAACAGCATCCGCACCCTCGCTACCGGCATGGTAGGACACTACGACAATATCAGCCTTTTGTTTGGCCTGTTGCACCAGGGTCTGGGCGGTGGCCAAGTCCTGCACGGAGTTGTGATCGTCCAGGTAGCTAAAGCCAATCCACGCGACGGTTTGGCTGCGCACTGGGGTATAGAGAATTTGCTTCTTTTTGCCAACAGCCTGCATGCCAGCGACTTGAATGGAACGAATTGTGTCGAGAAACCCCCGCTCAAAAAAGTCAAAGGAGTGGTTGTTGGCCACACTTAACACATGAAAGCCTGCTTCGCGCAGACGAAACACGTAGCCAGGAGGGGTGCGAAAAGCATAAATAGGTTTACCTGGAACCATCACCTTGGCGGGATGGCGATAGGTCGTGAAGGTACTTTCGTAGTTGCCAAATAGGAAGTCAGCCCCCTTCAGGTAGGGCTTGATGGGTTGCAACAGTTGTTTTCCCTGGTTAGGGGGGAGGCGATTTTCGGGAAAGTCAGTGCCTAGAATGATATCCCCCACGGCTTTGATGGTAATGGGAGTTGGAGGTGAAAAAGGAGGTAAGGGCGGCAGTTCTGGGCGGGGAAGGAGTTCGGGGGGCGGTGTCAGGGTGGGTGTGGGGAAAACTGGCACCTGGGCCAGCCGTTGAGCAAGACCACCGACTGGGGGCAAAGGCCGAAGTTTAACGATCGCCCCCGTCGCTGCACCCAGCAGGCTACTAGTAGCGATCATCGGTAAAAGGAGAGCCAGCCATTGCCGCGCAGAACGCAGAGGAGGAGCAGACGTTTTTGGGGAAGAGACTTCTGGAGAAGCCGCTAGGGGGTGCAACTCAAAGCATCGTTGCCAATCGGGTTGAGGGTGACCATACTGCTGACCACAAACATAGAGCTTCTGTAGGTGGGGTGGGTTGAGTTGCTTTACCCCTTTCCAGATCACTTCACCGTAGACTCCAGCATCTAGAGCCTGGAGGCTTTCTAAAAGAACGAGGAGGGTTTGCTGGCGGCAAGTCACCGATGCTCGAATCCCGTAAGGAGCGAGGCCCAGGTGCATAATTTGAGCGATCGCTCCGGGGTGGCCCTGCTGGGCGGCGGTCAGTAATTGCTGAGAATCCACTGAATTGCTGTTCAACCATGACGCTGATTCATCATACGGTCGGAGGAAAGGTTGAACCGTAAATTTTGGCGGGCATTACGTCGTAACATCCAGGGTTTAATGCGGCGCAGAGCTGAGCCAGTGAAGCGGCGCTCGTACTCTGCATCAGTGAGGTTGGCCAGTTCGCTCAGAGTGGGTGCCAGATTCCAGGGATGGGGTTGAAAGTCTGCAATATCAGTCGGTTGGGCAAACCGCTGATTCCAGGGGCAGACCTCCTGGCAAATGTCACAACCCGCAACCCAGCCATGGAAGTTGATATTTGGCAAAAGTTCTGCGCGGTTTTCAATCGTGTGGTAAGCAATACAGCGGTTGGCATCCACCTGATAGGGTTGGGGAATCGCCCCGGTCGGGCAGGCATCCAGGCAGCGGGTGCAGGTGCCACAGTGGTTGGTATGGGGGCGATCGCTGGGCAACACCTGGTTGGTCAAGACCTCCCCCAAAAACACCCAGGAACCATACTCACGGGTAATCAGGTTACTATTTTTAGCAATCCATCCCAACCCAGCTCGCTCGGCCCAGACCTTATCCTGCACGGGGCCAGTGTCGGCATAGTAACGCGCCTCAATGCCCTCCCCTTGGGCCACAAGCCAGGTGGTCAAGGCCTTTAAGCGTTTGTGTAAAACCCGATGGTAATCGCGCCCCCAGGCATAGCGAGAAATTTTGGCGTACTCTTTTTCAGAGCGATGGTAAGCGGGTGTGTAATAGTTCAGCGCCACGCAGATCAGGGATCTTGCCTCAGGCATTAGTTGGTGAATGTCCTGACGTTTGGAATTTTCCATCCAGGCCATATCGGCATGGTAACCTGCGGCTAACCAGCGTTGCAGGCGATCATTGGGAGTCCAATCTGCCAATGTCGCGATGCCCACCTTGTGAAAACCGAGATTCCTGGCTTTTTGCTTAATCTGTTGAGCCAACGCTGCCCCGATGTTTGCCGTCGTTGGGGGTTCGCCTGTTATCGTCCTGTGGATATCCATAAATTTAGCCTAATCGGATAAACACGCCACCCCGTTGTATCCCCGCTTCTCTACCGTAACTAGTAAACGTCAGCGATCGCAAATGGCGCGTCAACGATTCATTCGCAAACTGCAAAATTTTGAGAAAAGGAATCTGCTGTTCCAGGATAGGGGCAGCCGTTGGCCAATCTAGATAGAGATACCCATGATTGGGTTGCCGCAGCGGTGCAATTGCCTGGGCAAAGGTTTGACTACTGGAAAGGGGGGCTTTCATTGCCTTTAAGGCGGTTTCCATGGCAGCTAGGGAGGTGGCAAACACCTCATAGTTGCCCATCTTTGCATGCACCCCCTGGATCGCCGCTTGAACTCCTGCAACCGATTGATTGATTGGTGTAGCGCTTAACCGTGTCCAGGCAGAGACGGTTTGATTTTCCAGTTGGACTGGCCCTACGCTCAGCCCTTGCTGGCGTGCTAACTCATCTAAATGGGCGATCGCGGTGGTTGCTTCATCCCCCTGACGCTGGGCCACAAACACCCAGTCTGCCTGCAACGGTGTAAAGCGAACGGCATCCGACCCAGTTGTCGCCCCGTCCTTTGCTCTCCGCCGTTTCTGCGGGGTTGGAGCTGCAACCGTCGATGGGGGTTGGGGCAGCAGGGCGATCGCATATTCCCCCGTCACCCAGTGAAATACGTCTTGGGGCAGGTCAATCTGCCAGTGCTGTTTTAGGTTCTCCAGTGGCTGACTTACCCAGCGATTGCGCTCTGCTGCTGAGGTTGCATCCTGTTGGGCAACACTTTGCCAGAGTTGATTGAGATCAATCCCCACTGCCACGATGGGGCTATGACTGGGAACATACTGCAACGCATCGACGAACTGGGACAGGCGAGGTTGAACATTGCCTTCGCTATGACCCAGGAGTGCAGTTTCAGCCAATAGCCCCTGCCGATCCAACCCCAGAGCAACCGCCAGAGTTTCAGGGACAGTGTCAGAGGGGATTTTTTCTGCAACTGGGGGTGTTAGCCCCGGCAGGGTTGTTTCTTCGCTCCACCATTGGGCGATACCGGCGAGATTAACCAGGCTCAGGGCAATTCGTGGTTGGGTTAAGGCCGCGATCGCCTGCTGGTAGAAGGGAGCATTTTTCAGGCTTAAGTCAGGGGCTTGTACATTGTTAATCGCTGCACGAAGAACTTTGGGATCACTAGCAAATAGAACAAACTGCTCACCAACGATGGCCGTTGCTAAGGTCGGCGACAACAACAGGGAGGCTGAGTCTTGGGAAACCGTTGTTCTAGACTCTTGGATGGCTGGACTGATGGCCGTTTTGCCATAGATCAGTCTCACCCCCTCGTAAGGTTCAAAAACGAGATCAACGCCCGCGATCGCCCGCTTTTGCCAATAAAGTTGTAGAAACTCGCGGGCAAGTTCAGGCTGCTTGGCCGATAGTGCCAATAAGTAACCCGGCTGCCGCCCATTCGTGGCATCGCGATCAACATCTAACGTGGTAATCGCTAACGTTACTTCCTCTCCTAGCCAGGGCTGCACATCGCGCTCATACTCTAAGCCAGTATTCGCCAATAGAGCTTGCTGGAGCCGTTGCACCTCCGCTTTTGCCTGTTGTCGCTGCCCCGCCTTTGCCACTACCGTTCGCAGGGCTGCCAGTCGATCTGGATTGACCAATAGAGAGACCATCAGGGGAGCCTGGCGCGAGACAAAGATCGCGGCTTGGGGCGTATTGGGGTTGGCTCCCTGCAATAAACTGAGCGGGTTTTGCGAAAACAGCCAGAAAAACCCGCCCAGGCCAATGGCCAGTAGGACAACAACGAGCGCCGTCAGAGCTGAAACAAACGCACTTAGCTTCATGAAAATGTTTTGATCGCTCCACAGCGATCGCGCAAACAATCCAGAATTCATTATTCCAGCACAACTGCTCCTACGCACGGATTCATCCCATTTTGGATGGGCGATTGACGGTGTTGGTTGTTGCAATCTTTCCCTGAGCAGCAGTGAAGCTGGCCCCTGGCAAAGGTCTTGCTTGAGTCGCAGCGTAGAGCGTAAAGACACAGGCTTTCTCTGTTCTGAAACCGGAAACCGTAATGTTCCTTTACAGAAATAAGCGATGTTAGGGTTTTTCAGAAACACCATTACCCAGCGATAAAAGCCAGCTACGACACCGATGTATCTGCCCCAAAACGTGCGGTACTTCTAGTTGGGCTAAGATTTTGTCAACTTTAATTTGCCAGATAAGTAGCTGAGCTAATTGCCTAACAAAACGACTAAAACCCCTGATACGCCGCCTTTTGAGCAGGCGACCAAAGTCGCGCCTAGACAACCGGAGTCTGCCCCTGCGGACTTGACCTGTCAAGTAAGAGTTTCCGGAGGGAACAGGCGTAGCCAATCCGCGATCGCAGTCTTGATTTTTTGGAGGCAGACAAAAGCAAACATCAGTTAGACTGGCGAAGGAACTCTGAACCAACTCCATCGGTCATCAGAAGAGTCCACCTAAGGTTAAACAGTGTCGATCTGTCAACCGTAAAATTGCCAAATTGCAAGCAGGGCATATGAGTTTTTCCATCAATGCATCCACCCCCCTGAGATTGGGGGCGACCCTCATCCTTCTATCCACTGGGGTTGGTTATTTTTCGCCGAGCCGGGCCCTGGCGAATGGGCTTGTTTCTCCATCGCCCTCTCCCCAGGTGATCGCCCAGATTCCTGCTGGGGCAACGGTTCTCTACGTCAATCCGTTGGCTGGTGTGGATGAATCCAGTGCAGGGAAAAATGAGCGCACCCCTTATCGCACGATTACCTACGCTTTGCGGCAGGTTAAACCCGGCAACGTCACGGTGATTCAGCTTCAACCCGGTAGCTATACCCAAGAAACTGGGGAAGTCTTTCCCCTCATATTGCCAGCGAGCACGATCTTACGGGGAAGCGAAACCGATAAGGGAGCCAGCACCAGTGTGATTGGGGGTGGCAACTTTATTAGCCCCACCTTTGCCCGCCAGAGCGCTACGATTGTGGCGGGCAAAAGCACCGAAGTACGAGGGATAACGGTCACAAACCCGACCACACGCGGCACCGGTGTGTGGGTAGAAACCAGTAATCCGACGATTCAAAACTGTACGTTTGTGCGCAACAATCGCGAAGGGGTGTTTGTCTCTGGCGATGCCCAACCGTTAGTGCTTGACAACCTGTTCTTTGAGAATGGCGGCAATGGCATCTCCATTGCGAACCGGGCAAAAGGCCAAATTCGGGGCAATATTTTTGAAAACACGGGTTTTGGTTTGGCCATCGGCGGGGCTTCAGAGCCTCTCGTGCAAGGTAATCGGATCATTCGCAATGTGGATGGTTTCTACATTAATGATGGCGCGCGCCCGATTTTGCGCAATAACGTGATTGAGGAAAACCGGCGGGATGGGATTGTGGTGACTATTGCCGCAAAGCCTAACCTGGGCGATCGCGAAGCCTCAGGGAGCAACATCCTGCGAAACAACGGTCGCTATGATTTGCACAACGCCACTAAGGATCCCCTCTATTCTGTAGGAAACACCCTGGACGACAAGCGAATTGCTGGGGTGGTTGAGTTTGTCGCCCCACCGATTGCCACGGAACCGGGAGCGTTTCAGGATGTGGCAGGGCATTGGGCGCAACCCTACATTGAGGCCATGGCAAAGGCCGAGATTATCAGCGGTTTTCCGGGAGGGGTGTTTAAGCCCGATGACCCAGTCACACGGGTACAGTTCGCTGCCATTATCAACAAAGCGTTTAACCCAGCACCGCAGCAGCCCCGTCGCGATTTTTCCGATATCAACACGAGTTTTTGGGGCTATCAGGCCATTCAGGTGGCAGTACAGGGAGGCTTTATGCAGGGCTACCCCGAAGGGGTGTTTCGTCCGGCTGAGGCGATTCCCAGAACGCAGGTATTGGTTGCTCTGGCGGCGGGGCTGGGCTATGCTGACGGTGACCCCAATGCACTGGGGCGGTATCAAGACTCTTCCCAAATTCCCTCTTGGGCCATGGGCCGAGTAGCGGCGGCCACCGAACGCCGGGTTGTGGTCAACTATCCCAACCCTGGGATTCTGAATCCGCTACGCCCAGCGACTCGGGCAGAGGTTGCGGCGATGGTTTACCAGGCCATGGTCAATGCTGGTAAAGCACCTGCGATTGAGTCTCCCTACGTGGTGGCAAGCTCATCGGCTAGAAACGGTAATTAGCCGTCGCCCTGTTTCTCGTGGCGATGGTAAGTCAGAAAGCTTACCCAGCATGGATGGTCGAGCACTTGGTTGTGTCCCAAGCTTGCTGACCAAAGATATAATTTCCGTTGGGATTCACTCAACTCCAGGGTTTCACAGAACTCCAGGGTTTCACAGAGCCGCAGGAAATACGGAGCATCTCTATCAGAGAAAGCCCAATCAGCGGGTATGCTCCTTGCCGTCGAGTCCCAGTTGAGATTGCAGTCAAAGGGGGGGAGCAAGCTCAGCTTTATCCCCCTACAGGGGAAGATTTTCCCAGAAGATCTCCCCTTTGTCACTGGCCTCAATCTCTGCTACTTAAAAGGTAAAGGTGGCGCGCACAACACCGATAAACAGGTCATCATTGCCTTTGTTATGATCCGGTGCGGTTAACCAGATGACCCCTGGTGTAATTGAGATGAAGTCATTCACTGGAAATTGGTAGAACGCCTCAATGTGAAGGGACGTATCGCGATCGCGCAACCCTAAAAGCCGAAAATCGCCACTCGCCCCTGTTACCTTTGGCTCCATGCCCACCAGCACACCGGCAATGCTACCCTTTTTGCCGAGATCGGGCAGGGCCAGGCCCACCATCCAGTTCCAGATATTGGCCCGACCGGAACCATTATTGGCTCCAACCCGGGTATAACCGACCGAGCCATTCAGCACCAGGTTATCGCTGAACTTAAAGGATGCCCCCAGGCCAAAAGCATCGCTAGAAGTGGATAGACCCGTGAATTCTCGCACATTGGCGCGGCGGCTCCCCACATCCCCTTCGACCGAGAAATCATTGTTATAGGCTCGAATGTAGGTGGCTCCCACGGCAAAGCGATCGCTCTCATAAGTGAATTGAGCGAGCGCACCATAGGGGCCATTCAACAGCCCTGTACCTGGGGTTGGCGTATTGAATTCACTAGCCAAGTAACCCAGGCTTAAAGACAACTGTTCAGTAAAATTGTGCTGAATTCCAACCCCAGCCCCACCCAGCAGATAATAGATAGAGTTGCGGCTGGCAAAATGGGTTAATGCCCCAGTTCCTCCATCTCCATCTAAAAAGGGATTAATTGTGGAAGCAAAATCATCCGAGGCTACGGCATTGGCGGCTAAAACCACAGTTGTTTTTTCACCCAGTTTAAACTGGTAAAACAACGCATCCACTTCCACATTACTGCTGCCATCTCCGGCGGCAAACCGCAAAGAACCTTCTGGAGTTAGCGTAGCCGTATCCTTAAAAGCTTCTAAGTTATTTGACTGCAACCGTACCAGGAGTAGATCTTCTCCGTTAAAGCTGGCATTGATGTTGAGTCGAGACCGATAACCCAGAACAAAGTTACGCGGTGCCCGGTTGCCATCGGCATCATCCCCAGAGATCACCCCAGCCACGCCAAATACCGCTTCCCCCTCGAGCTTGGCTGTGGTCGAAAATTGCTGCTTCTCCAGGGTGGTGGTACGGGCTTCTAAAGCATCTACCCGACCCCGCAGGGTGGCCAACTCAGCGGCAAACTCCTCTTGCAACTTGCGAATCGTGTCGAGATCCTCTTTCTTAACCAGGTCGGATGTACTGGCAGCAATCAGTTCATTCACCCGATCCAGGCAGGCGTTTAAACCGGCAGCAAACTCATAGCGAGTCATTGCTTGATTACCCCGATAGGTGCGATTTGGGTAACCCGCAATGCAACCATAGCGCTCCACCAGGGATTGCAACGCCTGAAAAGCCCAGTCGGTTGGGCGCACATCGGTCAGTTGAGAAACGGAGGTGACTTGCTCCAGTTCCTGGGCGACCAGATCCTGGGTCAGGGCTTCAGGGGCGATCGCTTCTTCGCCCGCCCAGGCATGAGCCGAAAAAATGCCCGCCAAAACCGGACTGACGAGCAGAGAAGACAAAATCAAAGGATACCTATTCATAAATTCCTCACAATTCCTCACACCCAAACATTTAAGAAAGCAAAAGTCAGAAAATTTTGCAATCCGCCCACTGGGGACTTCACTACCGTCCACGGGGGCTTGCATCAGCTTTCATAAATAGTATCTGAGAATTATAATCATTTTCAAGATTACTGAACAGGCCTGCGGGTATTCAGGGTGCGTCCTGCCCCAGGCGCTCACTCCAGTCGGCCTCCCAGGCCAAAAGAGCGGCTTTCCGCCCCAGCCCCCAACGGTATCCCCCCAATGCTCCTGATGCTCGCAGCACCCGATGACAGGGAATCAGGTAGGCAACAGGGTTACAGCCAACCGCATTGCCCACTGCTCTTGCCGCTGTGGGATGACCAATTGCCTTCGCGACATTCTCATAGGTGGTCATTCCCCCAAAAGGAACTTGTAGTAGTGCCCGCCAAACCTGAAGCTGAAAGCTTGTGCCTTTGACCCAAAGAGCCAGCGGCTTGTTGTTAACGCTAGCAGGGGCGAACAGGCGATCGCAGAGGGGTTGTGTTCTCTGTTGATCAGGCAAAATATCAGCCTGAGGCCACTCTAAACGGAGCCACTGGAGATCCGTATTCTTGCTGGGGGCATCGAGAAACTGTAGATGACAAATACCGCGCGGGGTTGTTGCCAGCAGACATTGCCCAAAGGGAGTGTCATGTAGGCCATACCCGATCGACAGCCCTTTGCCCGCAGCCTTAGACTCACCGGGCGAAGCCGCCTCCAGCTTGACAAACAGATGCTGTAGCTGCCCTGGACTAGATAACCGACCCTCTGCTGTGAGATCCGGCAGGTTCTTAGTGTCTGCAATCCTGGCCTGAAGATACTCCATCGTCAGGTATTGCAGAAATTGCTCAGGGCTAATACCGGCCCAGCAGGTAATAACTGCTGAAAGTGAGGCTGACTCAGGTGAACTTGCCGGGAAATCGTAGCTAGGTCGGGCCGCCCCCGATCATTCTGACCCATAACGGCGATCGCCGGCGCCATGCGAGCATCGGCCTCGCCATCAGTAGTCAGGGTTTCGATTGAGGATTTTGTCTGGTAGGTCATCGTTCGCCAATATAGATTTGCCGGATTTTCTCAATCTATTGCTCACAGTCAGCCCTATCCATTTCTTTTGCTCTATGGCACTCAGCAGGGCTAGCTACGAGTCATTACGGTTCGATGCGTCTTCTTTGTCACCCGTACCCGTCAAGTCAACGCCGCAAGCCGCTTCGTCGGACTCTTTCCTCTTTCCGTAGCTATAAAGTCTTTGTCAAGATTTTCGGATTTTACAGTGAATTTTCCGTAAAGACCACCTTTCATAGCCTTTTCATTAAGTTCTCCTTGCCTTTTATTTAACCATCCTTAATCTTGGCCCCATAACCTCAATGTTGTCCGTGAATGCACGGTGCTAAATGTTACTAGTTTCCATTTGATCGTGGTTTTGTAAAGTTTCTGCTGCTAGCCTTCCAGAAAACGCCAGGTTTTCTGCGTGGTGATTCGGAGGGCTGCTGGTTCTTTCTGGTTTGTCTTTCCTTACGAGTGACCCTCTCACCTGAGTGAAACTATGTCTTATTTCGTTTTCTCATCCTCCACACTGCGTCGCGTTCGGCGTTATCTGCTGGCATCGACCTTGACCCTTGCCGGTACCCTAGTACCGGTGGCTGCCCAGGCCTTTACCCTCAATCTGCTGCACTTTAGTGATGGCGAGTCTTCGCTATTAACACGTACCGCTGCTAATACCGTCCCTCCCACAACCCCACCCACCCCCTTTGACTACAGCGGTGTGGCTTTATTTGCCGATTTGATTGATCGGCAGCGGAATTTGAGCGATACCGATTTTGACCTATTGGTAACCGCTGGCGACAACTTTCTGGCAGGCCCTCAGTTTGAAGCCAGTCTGCGCTTGCCTGCTGGGGCAAAGTTTTATGATGCGATCGCCCTTGACTTGTTCAATATTGATGTAGGCGGCATCGGTAACCACGAATTTGACTTTGGCCCCGACGTACTGGCCCGGTTTATTGACCCTACAGGGTCGGGCACGCCTTTCCGTACTTTTGTCTCAGCCAACCTGGATATTCCTGATAGCAGCCCCCTCAAGGGTCTGATTCAGCCCAGCACTATCGTTACCAAAACCGTTAACGGTGTAGAAGAGCGGGTCGGTGTGATTGGTGCCACCACTCCCTTACTGCGGTCAATTTCCAGCCCTGGGAACGTGCAGGCCGTCGGTGATACCGCTGCTAACCCTGGCTTCCAAATCTTGATTGATCGGATCCAAGCTGAAGTCGATGCCCTGGAAGCCCAAGGCGTAGACAAGATCGTCCTGGTTTCCCACCTGCAAGATATTAGCGAAGAAAAAATCCTGGCCAGTCGGGTGCGTGGTGTGGATATCATTGTGGCGGCAGGGAGTGACACACGTCTGGCTAACCCCGATGATCCGTTACTACCTTTGGCTGGTGAAGTCGCTGTGCCCTCCTATCCGCTGATTTACGATTCTGCTACTGGCGCACAGGTCAGTAGTCTCGCCGAAGTCACAGGAGAACCTGTTCTTCTAGTTTCTGCCGACGGAGAGTACAAATACCTGGGTAATCTGCAAGTTGAGTTTACCGATGGCAAAATCTCCAGTATCCTCGATGCCAGTGGGCCAAAACGGAACACCGACCTCGATGGTTTAACTCCTCGCGCTGATCTAGTCAGTCAGGTGCAAGAACCCGTTGCGGCCTTTGTAACCCAGTTGCAAGCAACAGTCATCGGTACGACTGAAGTGCCCCTCGATAGCATTCGCACCAATGTGCGGGCCAGAAGCACCTTCGCCGGTAGTTTGATTGCAGACTCGATCCGGGATGCGGCACGGGATGGCGCGATCGCCCAGGGGCTAGATGCCAGCAATATCCTGGTGGGCATTCAAAACGGCGGCGGTATTCGGAACGATCGCCGGTTTGCACCCGGTGACAACATCACCGCCTTTGACACCTTTGATGTTCTGCCCTTTTCTAACTTTGTCACCATTGTTAAAGACGTCACCGGAGCTGAACTGCTTAGTATCCTAGAGCGGGCAGTATCTAGCCAAACCGCTCCCAATGTCGGCGGTGGCGGTCAGTTTCTGCAACTGTCTGGCTTGGAAGTGGTCTACGATGTCACCCAACTTCCCCAAGTGGTGACACCCGCAGGTGAAATTACCCGCTTAGGCTCTCGTATTCAGAGCATCTTCCTGGCTCCAGAGAACGATCGTGTCGGCCAATTCATCTACGATGTTAGCCGCGGTGGTTTCCAACTGCCCTCTGATCAGGTGCTCTTTGATCTGGCCACAATTGACTTTACTGCTCGGGGTGGCGATAACTTTGCCGCCTTTGCCAATATGCCCGATGATCGCAAGATCATTCTGGGGGGGGTCACCTACCAAAAGGCTCTGGAAAACTACATCATTGAAGACTTGCTCGGTGTAGTGACAGCAGCAGCCATTCCCAATGGTGAAGGCATCCGGGTACGGGATATTAGTGCAATGGTGGCTGGGCCAGTGGATGAAGTGATCATTGTTCAACCGATTCCTGAACCCACCACAATCGCTGGTGTATTGCTGGCAGGAGCTGGCTTCCTCCAGGCTAGACGCCGTACAAAGAAAGCGTAGATGTGTAGCCGTCGCCCTGTTTTTCATGGCGACGACGAATCAGAAAGCCTCCCTAGCCTGGGTCATTGACCACCTGGTTTTGTCCTAAGTTTTCTGACCACAACAGTCCGGGCAGTTTTTTGAAAAGTGCTAGACACTCTCACACTGCGCCGTTAGTCCCTCATTTGGCTCCCCTTCTCCCTTTTTAGGAGAAGGGGCTGGGGGATGAGGGCGAGATTCTACAAAAGTGTCCGGAGTATGGCTAACTAAGACAGCGCTGAGAAGTTAACTTCCTGGCGCTTTATCGCTTTTTGAGCAAAGCTATAGCTGCCGCCAAAACAGTTAGGACATTAAAAATAAATAGGGAGGAGTGTGGAGGCTGTGCCCCCAGCCAGGACTCCCCACTCCTCCCTGTCCTAACTAAGAGGATGCTTCAAAGGCCTGTCTCTTTGTCACCCTAGCGACTGAAGTTGCAGCTATCGGGAAAAAACCTGCCAATACCGGTTACTGAAAACCTGGATTTGATTGAGTCTGCATCGGCAGACTGGGGGGTGTCGTCGCGGTTTTAACCGCCGGATACGTTTCAAACGCCCTCTATAGCTGTCGCCAGGTTGCTTAGGACACTAGGTTTAAGGGGGTATGGGGGCTTCGCCCCCAGCCAGGGGTTCCACCCCTGCACCCCGTCCTAAGTCTGGTGACGATGGCTATAAGATGACTACGGCACTATTCTTTATAAGAAAGAAGCCCCCAAGATTTGCATCATGAGGGCTGGAGTTCCTGAAAATCGTCACTTAACTAAATGTGACAAGGGAAACTGCGGATTGCAAGGGGGGTGAGACCCATCATGAACCTCCTTCACCTTGCCTGCTTTCATCCCAGCCCCTAGGAATGAGCAACGTGACGCTCGTGAATGGGCACATACTCGACTTCATGGGTGCCTGTGTAGATCTGCGTAGGGCGAAAAATCCGGTTTTCATCCAGTTGTTCTTTCCAATGGGCGAGCCAGCCAGCGGTCCGCGAAATTGCAAACACGGGCGTAAATAAGTCAATTGGAATGCCCAGTTTGCGGTAAACCAGCCCAGAGTAAAAGTCCACATTTGGGTAAATACCCTTATGCCCCAATCGCTTCTCTACTGCCTTCTCTAGAGCAACGGCAACGGCGTAATACTCATCTTCGCCATATTGATCAAACAGCTTTTCTGCTAATTCTTGCAAAATTGTGGCTCGCGGGTCTTTGACCTTGTAAACCCGGTGCCCAAAGCCCATAATCTTTCCCTTCGAGGCTAGTTGTTTTTCCAACCAGGGTTCGACATTTTCAACCGTGCCAATTTCTTCTAGCATCTGGATGACCTCTTCATTTGCACCGCCGTGGAGTGGCCCCGCTAAAGTGCCAACAGCAGAAGCAACCACCGCATAGGGATCGGTCAACGTTGAGGCCGTAACCATGGCTGAAAAAGTTGAGGCATTGATAGTGTGCTCTGCATGGAGAATGAGGCAAACATCAAAAATTTTGGCGGCGATCGGGTCAGGCTCTTTTTCACTCAGCATGTAGAGAAAGTTTGCTGAGTAGTCCAAATCGTCACGGGGCTGCACGGGATCATTCCCTTTGCGAATCAGTTGAAACGCCGCAACCATCGTAGGGATTTTTGCTAAAAGCCGCACAACAGCCGCTCGAATATAGGTCGGATCGGCAAGTGCCCGACGCGAATAAAATAGCCCTAAAGCGGCGGCTGATGCCTGCAATGCATCCATTGGGTGACCGCTTTCAGGAAAGCATTTCATCATATCGCGAATGCGATACTTCAGTCGGCGATGATGAATGACTTCATGCTCAAAGGCTTCTAAATCACTCTTGCTGGGCAGCTCTCCCCAAATCAACAGATAGGCAACCTCCAGAAAGGTACTAGAATCTGCCAGTCGATGAATGGGAATACCCCGATATTCCAAGATTCCTCGATGCCCGTCAACAAAACTAATGCTGGATTGGGTAACTGGAATTCCTTCTAGACCCGCTCGATATTCGCAGACAGCCGTCATGTTTTCACCACCGCTACTGATTGACAACCTTTCTTATAACGTGAGTCTGCCTGCCCTTGATAAAGTTAGTCAGGAAATGTTTAGGTTAGCGAATGCTTCCTCTCTCCTGAGGTTCGTGCAGGCCAGTTACCCCCATAGCAATGACCAAGCGTGTTAAGACAGAAGGCAGAAATTTCACTACTGGCGAGAAGCTGTGCCCTAGGGCTGATTAGCTTGGCTAAAGGCCTTGACCACAAAAGATGTCGCCTTTTTTCACTCCTGATGTCTTAATTTCACTTTGTAACAGCTATAGCTCATCAGGCTAACTGATCGGAGCGGCAAAATTTGTATCCTTCTAGTCCAGAGAATTTTTAATTTGGCCGAAAAAACAAGCTGAATAATGGTAATGGCCCCCATTGGCAATGAGAGCGAGCTAGCAGCAAGCCATTGCCCGACCTCAGCCTAAATGTTTCCTAGCTGTCACTGGCCAATCAATTCTTTGGGTTAGCGGCACCCCTTGGACGCAGAGAGGGCTGCAGTTGTGGAATGGAACAGCTTTCTAATGGAACAACTTTCTAACAGTTTACCCCTATTGGGGTCAAGACAATTAGGGTGGGTTCAACCGCCTTAAAACTTCGAAAATCGGCTTTTTCAATGGGGGCAGTTTCAAAATCTATCCGAATGAGCAACGAACCTGCGATCGCCTGGGCGACCTAGGAGAATGCCAAATTTATCAAGAAATTTGCAGAATTTCGTTAAATATGATTAATATGGTAAGCATACCAAGGTGAAATCGACTACTAAAAAGTGGTAGCTGCTATCGGTCAGTTTACCTTGGATACAAGAACCAGACTGAGACAACCTTCGCTACGGATGGGTCTTGAAGATTTTGGTTGCGGCTTTCAACTCCCGGATGGGTTCGTCAGCTTTGCAGGTGGTTTTCTTCTGTGACCTTGTTCGCCAGATAGCTCTTTCACACAGATGAATGAGTGGTTGCATCTGGTTTACCTAGTCATTTAGTAATTTAGGAGTTGTATGACTCAGAGGCGATCGCGTCGGAGATTTTCTGCAGAACGCTCAGCCCAGCCACCGTCCCCAGGAGCAGGTAGTCCTGCAAGAGTGCAAAAGCATAGTTCCAATCGTCAATGGCGAGAATTGGGTGATCCAGGGGGGCAGTCTTCTCCCTGGATTGATTTGGCCGCCTTGATTGAGCAGGATGCCCCCCTGAAAAGCCATACGGGCCTAGTTTTAATGTATGGCCCCTTTCAAGCTGAGATGCACTCTGATCAGGGGCAGGGTGTTGCTTCCTGGCTGAGGGACTGTGTTCGTAAGCATGGTATTCCTAGCTTAATGCGGTTGGACTATCGACACCGGGTTCAAGTTTTTCGTCGAGACCAGTTTCAGCCCTGGTTAGAGCCACTAATGCCTAAGATTTCGTGATGGTTGGTTTGAGATTTTGGTGATGACTACTGGGTGCATCAGCCTGCCACCCGGTTTAACCTGGTTTGACCGGTTTTGGTTCTTTGCGATTGAGAGTGATGCAGCGCGTGGGGGCAACATCCGTCTGTGGATAGTGTGTTTCCTAACCGGGGCTTTTAGGAGTGACTAGAAAGGGATTGCCTCCCTAATTGTACCGTTGACTACCCTAAGGGAGTCGGCTGAGTGACTGCTCTTGAGCGCAGTCGAAAGAAGCCAGGGCCAGCAAGCGGTTTCTCTACTGGCAGTTTCCTAGAGAATTGATGCGTGAATGGCTGACCTCGGGCAATTTCATAGGTTATGGCTTTGGTGCCAAAGCTCAGATCAAACCAAGCGCTCAAACATTGCTGCGGGGTCAGCTTTCTAATTTGTCGTCATGAGAAATAGGGCGACGGCTGCGGTTGTTGTGACCTTAACTGTTGTTAGCCAAAGATTGGTCGATCAAGCAAATCAGTCAATTAAAACGGTAGCCAGATTTGGACAAATAAAAAGGGATTGCCCAGTATTTGCAAGGAAATGGAAAGTTTTTGTAAGGAATTATCAGCCTGGGTATTTTCCCTGAGCTTTCTTAGTGACCTTGCTGCAATCATAGGGATAGATTCAGCGTCGATTGAGCAAATAGTTGCGGCTTTTCAGGAAACCACCTAAGAAACTTTGCGCAGTGGTCAGAGAATTTGAGGCTGGTAATTTTGCAGACCCACCCAAGTCCAAAATAATCAGTTCAAAATTAACTGGACGTTGCAAAATTGGCCCAGTAGACCATTGGGGCAAGCGATGCCTCCCAGAATGGGAAAGCAATTAGCAGACCAGAAGAGCCAATGGCGATTGGTTAGAGGAACTGCTCAGAGGGATAAGTAGGATAGCCTGACTTGAAGCTGAATTGCTCACGCGATCGCATGGAATCCTTCTTTCACGCAATCGGTATCTATGCTGGGCAAAACTCTCGGGGGACGCTACCAAATTGTTCGCCATTTAGGGGGGGGTGGTTTTGGGCAAACCTACCTGGCGGAAGATCTCCATTTGCCAGGTCAGCCTCTTTGTGTGGTAAAGCAGTTCAAGCCACGCCTGGATGATTTACGAGCACTGCAAGCAGCTCGGCGTTTATTTGATCTGGAGGCGCAGGCCCTCTATATCCTGGGAAATCATGATCAAATTCCCCAACTGTTTGCCCACTTCGAGGAAGTGGAAGCAGGCGGTTTTTTCCTGGTTCAGGAGTTTATCGAAGGTACTATTCTCAGTCAGGAACTGCGAGAAAAAAAACGTTTTAATGAATCAGATGTCGTGAGCCTGCTGCAAGACGTGCTGCAGGTATTAGAGTTTGTGCATGGGCAAAACGTTGTACACCGTGACCTGAAGCCCTCGAACTTGATTCGTCGTCAACGCGATCACCGCATCGTTTTGATTGATTTTGGAGCCGTCAAACAAATTGGCGCACCTTTAGCACACTCCATTAATCATCCGGAAACAATGACGATTGCAATTGGGTCTTCAGGCTACATGCCAAACGAGCAGATTGCGGGCAAACCCCGATTTAGTAGCGATATCTATGCCCTGGGGATGCTGGCAATTCAATGTTTAACGGGGATTTGTCCCAAAAAATTGCGGGAAGACCCCGTCACCAGTGAAATTATTTGGCGAGATCAGGTTCAAGTCAGTTCTGAATTGGCTGACTTGATTGACCGTATGGTACGTTATGACTTTCGCCAACGCTTTCCCTCGGCGAAAGAAGCACTGGCTGCATTGCATGCTTTAACAGCGGTAGAAACCACCCCAACCACCCCAGCCCAACGTCCGACTGTTGCAGATGAGGTTTACTTAGCCTGGCTAGAACGGGGGGATGAGCTATTTCAGCAGCAACGCCACCGAGAGGCGATCGCGGCCTACGACCGGGTGATTCAAGCGAAACCGGACGAATATCTGGCCTGGTTTAAGCGGGGGATTTGCTTAGAAAATCTTAGCCGGTTTGAGGAAGCCGCGGCAGCCTATCTGGAAGTGGTGCAACTTCATCCAGAGGATTATCTGGCCTGGTATCGGCGAGGCAATGTGTTAGAGCGGTTGCAACAATTGTCGGAAGCGCTTGTGGCCTACGATCAGGTGATTGCGATTCAACCAGAGAATTACTGGGCCTGGCAGGATCGGGGGAAAGTGCTGGAAGGGCTACGTCAGGTGGATGCCGCCCTCGCAGCCTACGAACGAGCCGTACAGCTCAAGCCCGATTTTCAGTTAGCGATTGAAAGTCGTAAACGGGTTTTAAGCCAGTTGCATCGAGTCGATGATTTGTTTCATTTGCAACATTACGATGAGACACTGGAATCTTGCGATCGCGCGATTCAGCAAAACCCCCAGGATTCCCTAGCGTGGTTGATGCGGGGCATGGCCCTGGATAACCTGCAACGCTACGAAGATGCTTTAAGTGCCTATGACCAAGTGGTCGCGATTCAGCCAGAGGATCAGGTTGCTTGGTTTAAACGCGGCAACACCCTGGAAAAGTTACACCGCTACGAAGATGCGATCGCTTCCTATTATCGAGTCGTTCAACTACAACCTGATAACCACTGGGCCTGGCATGACCGGGGGCGGTTGCTAGAGCAATTAAGGCGGTTAGAGGAGGCAATGGCCGCCTATGACCGCGCGATTCAGGTTAAGCCTGATTTTCAACCTGCTCAGGAAGGGCGCAGGCGGGTACTTCATCAGTTACAAAACCCCATCCCCCAAGACAACCTGGCTAGTAGCGAAATCGATGCCGTTAAACAGCCCACCCAACTGACGCAACTCCTGGAGCAGCCAACCATGGCTACCCTCCTGGAAAACGATACGATTGGTGTCGAGGCAACGACCATTTCTCCCGTAGAAGCAAGACACCACTTTGCCGCAGAGCGGGTTGATGAAGAAACAATTTTGAGTGCCTTACCCAGTTTTGCCACAGCCGAAACAGGGGAAACTGTGAGGGAAGAGCGGCCCAGAGATTATACTTACTGGCTTAACTATGGCCAAAGCATGGGACGATTACAACGCTATTCTGATGCGCTGGCGGCCTACGAGCAGGCTCAACAGTTAAACGCAAATGATGCGGCCCTCTGGCAAGCAAAGGGGGATGCCCTGGCGGGCCTGGGTCGCCATGCCAAGGCCCAAGAGGCCTATCTACGGGCGACCCAACTAAACCCCCAGGAAGGAGCCTATTGGTTTTGTTTGGGGGTTTGTCTCACCCGGCTCAAGCACTACCCGGAGGCGATCGCGGCTTTTGAGCAAGCCACTCGGTGCCAAACCTCCCATTATTTATCCTGGTATTGGCAAGGACGCGTGCGCTGTGAATTGAAGCAATATACGGAGGCACTTCAGTGCTTTAACCAGGCCCTCGTTAGCAAGCCAGATTATCAGCCCGCGATCAAGGCCCGAGATGTGTTGCAACGCTGCAAATCACTGCCATCACTACAATTAGCGACGACCTCTGGAGCTAACTAAAGCGGGATAGTCGCCCTGATTAAGATTGAACCGTACAAACAAGAGAAAACGTAGTACCATCAGAGGGAATTATTTGCCGCTGGATGGATTAACCCCTGATTTAAACTGCTGCTGTATTTAGACTGCAGTCATTGCGACTTCAACTTGGAACTTTTTGGTGAGGTGAGTAGCCTGGAGGCACCACTGTGTGCGCCCTCAGGAGCGTGGATGCAATCAACTGAAAGCCTTAGAGTTTTATAGCGCTACGCAAGCCTGTCAGGATAGTTGGGTGAACAGGAAAATATGGAAGCTTCACCCCCAACCTCGGTGCCATCCCTGTACCCCGTCCTAACCTTAGCTTGTACTGCCAGGCTACAGAACAAAGCCATTCCGTTGTGTCTTGGTGGTGAAGTTTCAGGTGATGAAACCCTCATTTCTAAGCAAACTGGCTGTGGCAATTAGTTGTTGATGATTCAGGCGGTAAAACAGTGACCTGAAGCAGGGCGATTGAGTCGGCATCGGTAGGTTTTGAAGTGGGTCATTGGCTTTTCTTACTGAGGTTTGAGGTTTTTAAGATGGTGAAACCTTTTGATTCGCATTTTGCTAAAAATTCTGCATTGGTCGCTTTTACGCTGGTTCTGGCCGCGATCGCGGTGCAGCCCTCGACCCCACTATTCAGACGGCAATCGGCTGCGGCACAATCGGCCTCGCCCAGCTTTCAGGTTCCCCCAACCCTGCCGGAGAATAGTCGTCTCAGGATCGCTGGCTCTAGCAGTATGGCAGCCATAACCGCAGCGCTGCGGAACCAGTTTCAAGCTCAGTTTAAGAATGCCGAGATCACAGCGGAAACGCAGGGAACAGAGGCTGCCTTAAAGGATTTAATCGAAGGAAAAGTGGATTTAGTGGCCATCAGCCGCCCTCTGACACAGGCCGAAAAAGCCCAGGGATTGGCGGAGGTGCCGCTGACGCGCCATAAAATCGCGATTATTACCAGCCCAAACAGCCCGTTTAAGGGAGATTTAACCATTGATCAATTTGCCAAAATCTTTCGTGGGGAGATCACTGACTGGTCGCAGATTAATCCAGCGATGAAGGGGGCAGTGCGTTTGGTGGATCGCCCAGAAAGTAGCGATACGCGGCAAGCTTTTCAGCAATATCCGGTGTTTCAAGCTGGGCCTCTGACTGCGGCGGCCACAGCCCGGCGGGTGACTGAAGATAGCACGAATGCGGTGGTAAAAGAACTAGGGCCAGATGGATTGGGCTATGCGATCGCCGATCAGGTGTTAAACCGCCAGGATGTCCGGATCCTATCGATGTATCAAACCCGGCCTGATAATCCCCAGTATCCTTTTTCTCAGCCCTTGGGCTATGCCTATCAGCAGAACACAACCAACCCAGTGGTGCAAGCGTTTTTAGGGTATGCCACAAGCCCTCAAAATGCAGCAGTGATTGAGCAGGCCCGGATGACCACAGCCACTCAAGCGACCGCACCCGCTCCTGTGGCTCAGGCCCCTGCCTCTCCAGCGGCTCCCAGCCCAGAGAGTTCCCCTGCCCCAGCGACAACCACTGCCCCTACACCGGCAACACTCCCAACAACCGATGCGACGGTTAGTTCAGGTTCGGCTTCGCCACTGGCTGTGGCCTCCCGTGAATCGGAGGGAATACCGGCATGGCTATGGCCCCTACTGGGTTTGCCCCTGTTAGGGGGGCTGCTCTGGTGGTTTTTGCGCGATGGTGGAGCTGTTGCCCCTGTAGCAACGCCAGTGGATGAACCTATCGCCAGTCGCATTATTCTCACCCCGCGTGATTGCCGTAATGCCTATGCCTACTGGGAGGTGAGCGCGGCAGCCAAGGCGAAACTACGGCAGCAGGGGGGCAGAGATCTAAAGCTACGACTCTACGATGTCACCGATATCCATTTGGATGAGCCGTTCGCCCATCGCATTGAGCAGTTTGAAGAGTTTGATGTCAGCGATCGCGACCCTGACCTGCATCTCCCCATTCCAGTAGATAATCGCGACTACTTGGTTGAGCTTGGTTACACTACCCGCTCAGGAGAATGGCTACCCCTCTGCCAATCAGAACGAGTGCGGGTGCCTGCTTGCGCTCCCGCTGGAAGCGCCGCCAGTGGAGAGGCGGGTATCGCCAATGGAATTGCCGCCGCAACAGCCCTTGTTGGGAGTTCCGTGCTGGCTCCAGAACGCGCGTTTAACCCCACCCAGGATAGCCGTATTATTCTGGTTCCCCGCGATTCTCAGAGTGCCTACGCTTACTGGGAAATCAGCCCAACAGAGAAAGAAGCCCTAAAGCGAAGTGGAGGGCGTGACCTGCGCCTGCGCCTCTACGATGTCACCGGGGGAATTGATATTGACCAGCAAGCCCCCCTCAGTGTGCAGGAATATGATTGCAGCGAGGTTGACCCGGATATGCATCTGCGGATTAACGATAGCGATCGCGACTACTTGGTGGAACTCGGCTACATTAGTGACGATGGCCGATGGGTCAAAATTGCCCGTTCAGAAGCGGTGCGGGTAGCTTCAAGCTCAGCTTTGCAATCCAGAGACTCTTAGGGAAAATTGGGGGCGAACCGTCCTCCGTCCTCAAAGCCTCAAACTCTGGCAAAACCAAGTCAAAACTAAATCCCCGAAACCTTAAGAGATTTCGGGGACTGATCGACTTTGACAATAGCGGCAACCCTGATTGCCTGACAAAACAACTAAGACATTGGTATATCCAGGGTATATCGGTATATCCAGGGTTTCGTCAGCCGCGAAGGCGGGTTTTGGTTGACTCGCCGCGGCTTTAACCGCCCAGAAGAAAAGATTTGTCAGTTAACCAGGCGGCAATCTTCACACAACCAGCCAGTGGGTTTAGCTTTCAGGTAAGGATCTAGACAATTTCAACCAGTTGAATTTCAAAGGTCAGATCTTCACCCGCCAGGGGATGATTAGCATCAAGGGTGACCTCTTCATCAGAAACATCCGTCACAATAACGGGGATAATCTGGCCAGTCGGCTGCTGAATCTTAAGCTGTTGGCCAACTTCCGGCTTCAGTTCCACAGGCATTTGCTGCCGATCAACCACCACCACCATTTCTTCCATGTAAGGCCCGTAGGCATTTTCAGTTCCGATGGTTTCCACTTTTGAATCTCCTGGAGTCATCCCAATGACGGCTTGCTCAAATCCAGGGATGATCATGCCTGCACCAATCGTGAATTCTAGTGGTTCATTGCGGCTCAGGGATGAATCAAACTCGGTACCATCATCGAGTTTGCCAGTGTAATGGACACGTACCGTGTCCCCAAGTTTTGCTTGCGACATGCATAATCTCCCAGAGTGCTGCAATTTATCCTTAAGTATGGTGCGATCGCCCCTCATCACGGCCACAGTTAAGATTCTTTTTGGAATCAGCTTAACGGCTTCCTACAAACCCTACATTCCTACAAATCCTACAAAAGAGTGCCTATACCGTTGTACGGGGTTTCCACCCATTGATTCTGCCCTAACCTTGGTTCGTGCAGTCTACACAGGATGTGCAAAAACTCTGCACCAACTCAAAGATTTTTGTCAACTCATTTATGCGGGCAAGCGTGCAAGCGTAGAATTGCAACCACAACTTTTTGGAAAAGTCAATGTTGAAAGTAACAATTGCAGGTATTGTGGCAGTCTCTGGGTTACTGAGCACCCTATGGCCGACAAGGGTTGCAGCATTCTCCATAGCTGCCACAAGGCGGTTTGACATGGTGCTAACCTCGACAAATCGTGAGCTTAACTTATCCACGGGAAGTGGGGGGTTTGGCATTAATGAACGGAGTGAGCTGTTAGATGCAGTGGGTCGCTCTTTTTTCAGAGTGACAGATTTGCGAGTCACCACACCCCTATCTAGAACCTATGACCTCGGCAACTTTATTCCTGAAACAGGTATTCATAACCCCCAGAATATTTTCTATAACCCAATAGATAATGTATTTCAGTGTAGCAACTTGGTTGCCCAGGTAGACGGGCCATTTATTGAGCGATTGGGCTACTGCCATCCCCGCTTTGGAACCTACCTGCCCAGCTATGAACGGGGAACTCTTTTCCTTTCCACAACCGGCTACTCGAACCTTTTTCCTCCGCCAGTAGGGAGAAATGACCTCATTATAGATTACGGAACCGTGACGATTACTGCTGTGCCAGAACCGACAACCATGCTGGGACTCGCTTTAGCAGGCAGTGGCTTAACGCTGCTGTACTGCAAACGTCAGCCCAAATAGATGCTAGGGCTTTTCTGGCTTCTCGCTAAAGAAGTTGCGTCAGCAATGCTTTGATTGCGATCGCCCTGAAAAACCTCGCGATCGGGAGTCAGAAAGCCTACCTAACATCAACATTTGAGCACTTGTGAGCACTTGGGTTTGTCCTAAGCTTTCTGATCAAAGTTATCTTCTCTGCCGTAATCGTAGTCAGTGAGCCGTTGGCTAAGATTAACTGAGTTACTTCTCACTGAACGAATTCGAGATGCATTCAGCAATTATTATTGGCAGCGGCATTGGTGGTTTGACAGTGGGGGCTTTGCTAGCGCGTTATGGCTGGCAGGTGCAGGTATGTGAAAGCCATGGCATTCCAGGTGGAGCGGCGCATAGCTTTAAACGACAGGGATTTGAGTTTGACTCGGGGCCATCTTTTTACTGCGGGCTGAGTGACCCCACTTCTCTAAATCCACTGCAGCAGGTGTTACAGGTATTGGGAGAATCCGTACCTGCTGTCGCCTATGACCCTCTGGGGTACTACCATTTTCCAGAAATTTCTTGGCCGATTCGGTGCAACGCCAAAGAGTATCGGGCTGAGATTGCCCGCCATACTCCCCAGGGTGCCCACGAGTTTGATCGCCTTGCGCAGCGTCTTTTGGCACTTTATCACGGTTTACAGGGCATCCCGACGCTGGCGCTGCGGGCCGACTGGCAACTATTGCCGATGTTGCTAGGGCGCTATCCTCTACAATTGCTACGACTCTTACCCCAGCTTGGTGCAGTTCAGGGGTCGATGGCAGATTTAATGCAGGATGTGCAAGACCCCTGGGTGCGGCGATTGATAGATCTGGAGTGTTTCTTGCTATCGGGCCTAAAAGCAGAAGGAACGGTAGCCCCGGAGATGGCGTTTATGTTTGGGGAGCGATCGCGCTCTGTGGTTGATTACCCCATAGGAGGTAGTGGAGCCATTATTCAAGCGCTCATTCGAGGGTTGCAGCGATGGGGTGGCCAGTTGCGCTGCAATGCCCATGTGGAAGAAATTTTGGTCAAGGCTGGCAAAGTGGTTGGGGTGCGCCTGCGGGGCGGTGAGACGTTACAGGCCCCGGTGGTGATTAGCAATGCAACTGTTTGGGATACCTATCAGACCTTGCTTAAACCAGAGGATTTGCCAGAAACCTATCGCCAGCAGGCCCTCGCAACGCCAGCGATCGCCAGCTTTATGCACCTGCACCTGGGCATCCGCGCCGAGGGCTTAGAAACCCTCGCTGGACATCACGTTGTCGTGCATTCCACCGAGCAGGATGTCACCATGCCCGGCAACACCTGTATGATTTCGATGCCCTCAGTTTGGGATGCCACCCTGGCCCCTCCAGGGCACCATGTCATCCATGCCTACACCCTGGAACCCTACGCCAGTTGGCAGCGAGATGCTGGCTACGCGACCCGCAAACGAGAACGGGCTGAACCCCTGTTTCGAGCACTGGAAAAAGTGATTCCCGATCTGCGCGATCGCATCGTTTTAGAACTCATCGGCACCCCCCTAACCCATGCCCACTATCTCCGCTGCCATCAGGGAACCTACGGCCCGGCGATCGCCGCCAAACAGGGGATACTTCCCAGTTGTCACACCCCCATTTCAGGCCTTTACCGGGTGGGCAATACCACCCTTCCCGGAATCGGCGTCCCTGCCGTGGCTGCCTCCGGTATTCTCTGCGCCAATACGCTGGTTAGCCCCCAACAAACCAGCAAACTGCTTCAGCCGCTTAACCTGTAGAGGCCGCGTTTGAGCTTGGCCAGAGTTTGTGGGGCACCCTAAAGCCCTGGAGCCAAAATCAGACCTCCCATGGTTCTCGTAGGATGGGCATGGCCCGACAACGATATGGCTCGTTTACCGCGTGACTTGATAGTTGGATTTTGCCACCCCATTACCGTGCGGTGCAACAACCGTGAATTTCGTCTCATTCGCGACGAATGCCGTGAAATTTTGCTGTATGCCATTGACCAATGCCAGGAGAAACAGGGAGTATGTCACCTTTGCGCCCTCACCCTAAATCCCTCTCCCAACCTTGGGAGAGGGACTTGAAGCTTCGACTCCCCTTCTCCCAAACTTGGGAGAAGGGGTTGGGGGATGAGGGCAAATGCAGAGACTTGCAAAACTGATATGCTCCCGAGAAACATGGCTTTAAGCTCTACTGTTGAGTTACGACCGGATTGGGCTCCTCACTGGTATAAACATTTTAGAGAACAATTTGAGAACTTATGGAACGGTTGTGGACAAAGGCACTTTCCAGGAGTCGAGGTGCATCAATGAGTCAAAGCGGTGCGCCATGTTTCGAGCAACTAGCCAAGCCGCGTCGTGGTCTCTGAGGTGAGCGGCGGCTTCCTCAAGTTCTTACGTTAGATTTTGATACAATTCGCTTAGGATTCAGCTTTCTGCGAGGGATTTGGATTATGCGGTCAATTGAGCAACTGACTGAGGAAATACTATCCCTGCCGAGCGAGTCAAGAGCACTTCTGGCCGACAAGTTGGTAGAAAGTTTGGAGTTCGATACCGACCCAGCGATTCAGGCCGTTTGGGTAACTGAAGCCAAGCGCCGACGAGATGAAGTGCGAGATGGTTCTGTTCAACCGATTCCAGGTGAAGATGCTCTCGCTCAGGTCAGACGGCTGATTGAGCCATGAGGTATGTATTTCATCCTGAGGCACTGAGTGAATATGCAGAAGCAGTTGAATACTACACAGAGCAGAGAGCTGAGCTTGCTCAAGCGTTTATAAACGCGATCGAGGATGCAGTTTATCGGATCAGAGAATCTCCAACTCGTTACGCTGCAATGGATGAAGATGTTCGACGGTGTATGGCGCGTAGGTTTCCCTATGGTATTCTCTACACGATTGAGCAAGACTACATTCTGATTCTGGCGGTCATGCATTGCAGTCGTCAGCCTGGGTACTGGAAAAGTCGCAAGTAATTGAAGATGCCAGCCGTCTAACACTGCGCTGCAATCGACTGAACAGAGATTCCGGTTGAGTCCCAAGGGTAATCTGCCGCCGTTGAGCTTCACCGTTAAACCGCACCGGCCACTTTTGGGAGAAGCGCTACCACAGCACGGGCTTTCCGGTGGGTGATAAGCGACGGGCGCTGAATACCCTGCGCTACATCCACGCCAACCCCAAGGCCGCCAACATGCAAGAGGGCTTTTTCTATGACTACAGCAACTACGGCAGCTACGACCGACTCACCAACGATGGATTGACCCAATGGCACCCGGCGTTTTTGGCCCTGGGGGCAACGCTAGAGATTTGTGCGGCGGCCTATCGCAAGTTTTGTAAGCGCTACAAACCCAAGCCCAAACCCGAAAAGCGAAACCACTGGGGCAGTAAAAAGCTGGCCGCGATTCGGCAAAAAATGAAGGCCAAAAAGCCAACCCCTGGACAAAAAAGCCTGTGGGAGGAATGGAATGCCCCCCTGGAAGAGATCCGGGAAGTAGCCAAGAAATTTGTGCTGGCGAACTGCCTGAACCCGGATATTGTCAGCGCCAGATTTGAAAACACTACCTAACCCTGGGTGCCAGGTAAGCGATCCCTGAACCACCTGATTTTCCGTGGGGAGGGAGTCTGAAATCATTCTTTTCGATCGGGCTGAAGCGCTTATCTGCTACAGTTTACAAGTCGCCATGCGAGAGAAGAGAAACCCACCCCCCACCCGACCAAGCCACCCAACAACCCAAAGCGGTAATTCTCCAGAGGGAGATAAAGAAGGGTTGGCTTGTAGATCGGCGTAGTTCAGATACTCGCCTCCCCGGAGCCAGCCGACGCGCTCTACAAATGCTTTCCAAGTTTCTTCATGATACTCGCCATCGAGCGGGTTGCCTGTCTCCACATAAATTTGCTTCTGCACGCTAAAACCAAACTTGCCCTGGCTATACTTCACCCACAGCCCATCGATCGCTTTCAGGTCTTCGCAGGGAAAATTCAGTAAATCTTCTGGGTCAAACCCCTGTCCCTCTTCTTTACCCACGGTGGTGATCATCAGTCGATAGGTTTCTTTATCGGCGTCGCGCCATTGCTGGGCCTTGAGCAGTGCCTCTAACTTCTGGTACTTGCTGCTTTGGGCCTGGGTGGTCAGGGTTTGCAGCATCGCCGTTAGCTCATTGCTGAGCTTGTCGGGGCGGGGGTATTCTTTCAGCGCCAGGGTGGCCAGTTGGGCGGCTTCGCTGCCCTGCTCACAGGCCTTACGAATGACCTGGTTCAGAAGTCGCGGGGGAAGTTGGGCGGTGTAGAGCAAAACGGTTTCGCGCCAGAGGGCGGCATTCCAATTTTGCAGAACCCGTTCAATATTCTTTTGAATGGTGGAGTTATCTTCGGCCTGGGCCAGTTGGGTGGCCGCAAAAAAGCCCTGAAAGCTGGCATGGGGAAACTCATACTCCCCTGGTTCTCGTTCCACCAGTAGCTCACTCACCTCAACAATTTTGGTCAGCCATTCCTGGGGGGTGACCTCTCTCTCGGTTAACAGGGGTTGCTGAGCTAAAAACTCATGAAGTTCTTTTTTTTTGACTTGCAAGCGGTTGGCGTTTACCAGGCCTAGCGCCAGGCGTTGCAGTAGCGCCTCACTTTTGGGGTAATCCAGGGGCATGGGAATGTTTCTGGCCCTGGGGCGGTCATCGAGTTGCAGTTTGCAAATTCCCCGGTAGAGTTCCAGGCGCTGCCGGGGTAAGGCCTGCTCGGGGGTTAACCGATGGAATGTCACCAGCATATTCAGCAGCAAGGGGTTTTCGGCCATGTAGCCCAGGTCTTCGCGGCGGGTTTGCAGTTGGGTAATCAGGTCATGGGCACGGTTTTGGGCCACATCCCTGGCCTGACGCCATTGTCGCTGGGAGCGGCAACATTTCTCCTGGCAGAGATACCACCGTTGAATAAAGGTTTCTTGCTGGGTGGGGGTAAAGGGCTTGATAAATAGCGGGATAGCCGGTTTTTTGGCGGTGTAGTCGCGATAGCCCGCCGGTCGAGAGGTGAGGATAAATACTGACTTTGACCGGCCATACTGCTGCATCTGCTGGCTCAGCCACTCACTCACTTGGCCCCGTTTAGCCTCGGGAACTTCGTCAAAGCCATCGAACATGATCAGGGCTTGGCCTTTGGTCAGCAGGTTTTTGGCCCAGTCGGCGGGTGGCGTGGGTGGGTTATCCTGGCCTTCCCACAGTTTAGGAATCTGGTAGTCTGTAATCAGCTTCGGCAGACTGAGGTTTTGGGTGTTGGCCAGTTCATCGGCCCAGGTACGCAGGCGCAGTAAGATGGGCACCAGCTTGGGGGCGCGATGGCGGCGGTGCTTGTGTTTGCCATAAATCAGAGCCAGATGGCGCAGCAGGGTGGTTTTGCCCATGCCACCCTTGGCCTGAATCACCATTTGCCGGAAGACCCGTTCGTGTTGCGATCGCCGGAGCAGTTCCCAGATGGTCAGGTTCTTTGAGGATAGTGGTTGGTTCCGAATATTCGGGTATTCAGCGAAAATTTCACTAGTGACGGCCCCACTGAGTTCTAAGGGAATGAATACCTCCTCTAATAGGGGAATGGCGGTGCGATCGGGGTTAAAGCCCTCTGTAATAAATTCTGCGTTTAGGTGGGCCTGTTGCCTCAAAAAATTGCCGGTGAAGTCTGCGCGAACCTTGCTGATCGAAGTTTCAACGGTAGCAATCAGCCCGTCCAGCCCTTGATCTAACTTGGGGGCCAGCTTTTTGCCGACTTTGATGGCCAGCCAAACCCCTGCTGCTCCAGCAAAGCACCCAATCGCCTCAGTCCATTTCCCCTCGCGAATGTGGTTGATGCCGACCGCACCAAGGCCTCCTGAAATTCCCAAGGACACTAGTTTGTCATCCAGCAGTTCAAAAACTTTCTCAATGCTAGTCGGTGTGTATTTGGGCGGTTCTGAGGCCATTAGAGCAAAGAAATATTTCGTTTACTCCATGGTATTCGCAAGCCCAAGGGAGCGGTAACCTTTGGTTGCACTTGATAGCTAGAGCTTGGGTATCGATACAGACATCCATTTGGGGTGGGTTTACTCGTACTTGTTCGCTGAAATTTTGCACCTTAACCGCCCCTAGACGATTCCTAAAACCGCTTGATTTAGCCGCCTATGGCCCTGCAACCCAATGGGGGGCTAGACGAGGCCGTTTTAGCCGCAAAGCCGCGCTGTCAGTGAGAACCCGTGATTTGTTTGGGCCAATTCATCAAGTCAGCGAAGGTTGCCCCTTGGCGGCAGCAAGGAACCGGTTGACTGACAAATCTTTTTCCCAGGCGGTTGAAACCGCAGCGAGGCAACCAAAACCTGCCTTCGCGGGTGACGAACCCCTGGGTATACCGGGTCTGCAGCGGCGAACTTCGGTGGTCTAGGCGCGACTTTAATTGCCAGCCGTGAGCAGGAAGTATCAGGGGTTTCAATCGTTTTGTTAGGCAATCAGGCAAGACGGTTGTTCGATGTCGGTTATAACCAGAACATCTAAGCTTATGGCAACCATCCTGTGTCACGTAGTCGTGTCCATGCTAAATGGATATGACGAGGTTCAAACATCTGTTTGCGCGGATTCCAGTTATGGATCTTGGTGACAGCGTTCTCGGGTGTTGTAGCGTCTTCGCGAGTAGCAACCCAATGAACAGTCGATAGCAACTCCATGCCAAAAGGTGTCTCAAACCCTTTGATCAGGTCTGCAACACGGGCAAACCTTTGCTGGGTCGCTTCATGCTCTGCTAGAAATGTTTCGGCTTGCTCAGAGGCGCAGGGCTTTAACTCTAACGGTTTATCTGGTCGATCTTCAGCATCGCCATAGCCACTGATAAAATGCCCTTCAATATGACTGAGAACATGACGTAAATTTTCAGCATAAGGTCCATAGAGAGCCTTTTCATACTTCAGACGCAGAGGTTCACCAGCTTCTTGCATAAAGTACATTAGCTTATGCACTTCCAGAAGAGTCACAGTGGGATCCATAACGGCTGCTAAGTAGCGGCGCATTAGTCCTAGTAACGCCGCTCGGCCAACAGTCATGTTTGGCACTTTGTTCTCTCTGACCATCGCCGCAGCTTGGGGTGCCCCGGCAGGCTCAAACAAAAGGACGGCTACCTCTGGTACAGACTGGAAAGCTTCGATAATTAGTGGTCGCACTTCCTCCCAGTTCAAGCCACCTAATCCACAACCTAATGGAGGAATTGCAACCGAACGAATCTGCCGCTGCTGTATGACGCTGATCAAGTCTGCAAGCCCCGATTTAATGTCTTCGATGCGGCTTTTACCTTTCCAATGACGCTTAGTGGGAAAGTTGATGATGAAGCGGGGGTTATACAGGCGATTGAGGTCATATATAAACATCTTGCCAGGTTGCACCTGATGAGCCTTGCAAGCAGCTTCATAAGCTTTGAAGTTTTCTGGAAAGGCTTTCCGAAATTGCAATGCGATACCACGCCCCATGATGCCAACACAATTCACGGTGTTAACCAATGCTTCAGCATCGGCCTTAAGAATGTCACCTTGAGTTAGCTCAATCATGAATTCAGTGTCTCCAATCAAAAATACCAGCTTGGCTCTATGGCTACAACGGGTTGATACCCGACATTTGCCAAAGCCGTCTGAACTTTTGTTGCCATAGTGCTATTGATTGTCCCAATTTTCTCGATCAGTGTCCACGGAAAGACATCAAACATCAAAAACTCTGCTTGTTTTCCTTCCTTGACCTTGGCATCACGGAAATCTGTAGACTCAACAGCCGCCCAGTCAATCTCGCTGAGTTTGGAGGGATGGTTATAAAAGGTAGTTAAGCGTGCACCTGCATTACCATTGCTGAAGGCCCAACGTACTGTGTTTGAGTTTGCCCAATTGGTTACTGTATTGAGGTCGGCTTGGAGATGGACAATAGGTTGCTGACCACCCTTGTAGCTCACCTCCGGATGATTTCCCATGTGCAGAATGTAGAGCATGATGGAGCGTGGGCAGAAATAGAAAGGCACATACTGCCCAACCATTGTTCCCGGATGACAGGAAACCTCTATCTCGTTGAGTCGGCGCTGCTTAATGATATCCATCCCCACCAACGAACAGGACAGTCCACTGGCAATGCGGTTTGCGTCCGAAACTAGCCCCCCGCTTGCTGCGATGCTTGGCAGATTGTCGATATGGGTAATGTGGTAAATCTTGGGACTGGGAGGAACCGGTACCATGCCACAGTATTCTTTTAACCATTTTTCGAGTATGGCATTGCTTCGCTCCCTCAAAACATTTAGCCGCAAATCTCTTTCGCAAGATGCTACCAAATAGTGAGCTGCGATCTCTAATAATTCAGCCAGTAGTTTTGCTAGTTGTTTTTCTCGGTAGAGTGGCACATCACACCCCTTTCAAGCCACTGTTAAGCAGCACTCCTCCGTACCTTCGCTCGTAACTGGCTCAAATGCCGCCTAAAATCTCCACAGAAACCGTTATCTACTCCACCACCAACCCCAAAACGCTATCTGTAGCTGCTGCCAAAACAATTAGGACGTTGAGATGTAGAGAGGGACGAACGATTGGGCTGAATTAAACGATTGGGCTGAATTAATCGTTTAACCCAGCAAGGCCGCAGTCCAAAATCCAAAGCCCAAGGCGTTATCCTCTAGCAGTGCCTGAAAAAGTTGATGATTCTTATTAAAACGGACCCATCTAAGGAAAAATCTGGCTTCCACAGGATAAAATCCGCCCCTGGTTCTAGGGCGATCGCGCTAAAACTGCCGCCCAATTGCTAGCACTTTGCCCCGAAAATACGGCGATCGACGACTTCTCAGCAGTTGTCAAAATTCGATAGAGCCACTGCAACAACCCCAAGGTTAGCTTGCAGGTAAAGCCCAGGAGCCGTTGCGTCTGATCGAGTCCCCGTGCCTGGTGGGGCAGCCTGCCTTGGCCTCACTGAGCTGGCCGTCACCATTGAGCCAGAGCCGCCACCTCTTTCTCAAAGCCACTCAATTATTTTTGCATCATTCTGCTTTTTATAAAAATCGGAATACAAAATTCTAAAAACAGATTTTTTTTGACTTGAGGCTGGTTTAAGGCAAATCAAGAACTTCTGAAGGATTATCGAAACTATTTAGAGCATTTATCGATGTGACTGATTATTGCGCCCCCTTTCTTTTATGAGTCGCATCGTCAACAATGCAAACAAGACATGAATGAGTCAATCAAGCCAATCAAGCTAGCTAGCTCTCCAATTGCTTCTTCCGGGTCAACCGTGTTTGCACCTGCACCAGCCCAACCCAAACCCCGCCTATTTTTTAATCACTCCCCCCTATCCAGGCTTGACCAAAGACGAATCGGGTGGTTTTGGTCAGGGTCACGGTTTAATTGGCAAAATTGGCTCCTGACAGTTCCTTAAGATTTCCCCATAGGAGATACCCACTGTGAAACTCGCCGTATATGGAAAAGGTGGCATTGGTAAATCCACCACAAGCTGCAACATCTCAGTCGCCCTGGCGCGGAGGGGTAAAAAAGTGCTGCAAATTGGGTGTGACCCTAAACACGACAGCACCTTTACTCTGACGGGCTTTTTAATTCCCACCATTATCGATACCCTGCAAGCCAAAGACTATCACTATGAAGACGTCTGGCCCGAAGATGTGATTTACAAAGGCTATGGCGGCGTCGATTGTGTCGAGGCAGGTGGCCCCCCGGCTGGTGCTGGTTGCGGTGGTTACGTGGTGGGTGAGACCGTCAAACTGTTGAAAGAGCTAAACGCCTTTGATGAATATGATGTGATTTTGTTTGATGTCTTGGGTGATGTAGTGTGTGGTGGTTTTGCTGCTCCGCTGAATTACGCTGACTACTGCATGATTGTGACTGATAACGGTTTTGATGCCCTGTTTGCAGCCAATCGCATTGCCGCCTCTGTGCGCGAAAAAGCACGCACCCATCCCCTACGGTTGGCTGGGCTAATTGGCAATCGCACCTCTAAGCGCGACTTGATTGATAAATACATCGAAGCGGTTCCCATGCCTGTGCTGGAAATTTTGCCCCTGATTGAAGACATTCGGGTATCGCGAGTGAAGGGTAAGACTCTATTTGAGATGGCCGAGTCGGATCCGTCTCTCAACTATGTTTGTGATTATTACTTGAACATTGCTGACCAAATTCTGTCTCGCCCAGAGGGGGTCGTCCCCAATGACTCCCCCGATCGCGACCTGTTTGCCCTGTTGTCAGACTTTTACCTCAACCCACAACAGCCAAAGGTGGCAGAACCAGAACCAGATCTGATGATGGTGTAAAGAAGCCGCAATAACCGCAAGTTTTACGGTATGACTAAGCGGTGAGACGCTTGATTAATGGTGATTGGGTATACAGTCAGGGGCATCGATATTGCCCGTCGCTGCATCGGTCATTTCTAGAAAAGAAGGGTTCCGCTTTTTCTAGAGACCAACTCAATCAACCATCAGTAATGAAGCCAGTTCTCACATCAGACTTAGAACAAACCTTAAAATTCAAGACTTGCAAGGTGCTGCGTGAATACGGAACAGTTGCGTCAGTCGCTGAAACGGCGATGGCTGGAATACTACGAAAAAAATCGAGAATGGCTCACTCATCTTGCCGTTTGGGTCGATTGTGACGGCGAACGTCGTCCTTCCTCTGGCTTTATTTTAGGGACACTCTCTGCGCTAGAACCCAATTTGACTCATCTGCTGCCCTTAATTGTGGATCTCAGCAATAACCCGGATCGGATTGTGATGGCCCTTGGGCTTAACTTCAGCCCGGATGAGTTGTTAAAGCAAGCGGCTCAACCAGCAGGCCAGGATGAATCACCCGACTCTGAGCGGATTAAGCTATTGCCAGCTTCAGTGGCGGAGCCGGTTCTCCATAAGCTTGAGGAGCGTGATCAAAGAGTCGCGATGGATGAAGCCTGTGAGGGGGCATGGGGCCAGAGCAGTGAGGGGGAGCGCCCTCCAGATTATCGCCACCGCCGGCGATAGGATGCTGCCGCAATTCTCCGCCATTCCCAGATCAAGACTGTCTGCTGAAACGTCTTGTTAGCAAACCGATTCATATCCTTGGAGAGATCACGATGACCCTCACCGATACCCAACCCCAAGCTCTACAGTTTGAATGCGAAACGGGTAACTATCACACCTTTTGCCCGATTAGTTGTGTCGCCTGGCTCTATCAAAAAATTGAAGATAGCTTTTTCTTAGTGATTGGCACTAAAACCTGTGGCTACTTTCTGCAAAATGCCATGGGGGTGATGATTTTTGCCGAGCCTCGCTATGCCATGGCCGAGCTAGAGGAGGGCGATATTTCGGCCCAACTCAATGACTATGAGGAACTCAAACGGCTGTGCTTACAGGTTAAACGCGATCGCAACCCCAGCGTCATTGTTTGGATTGGCACCTGCACCACCGAGATCATCAAAATGGATCTGGAAGGCATGGCTCCCAAACTTGAGGCAGAAATTGGCATCCCTATCGTAGTAGCCCGTGCCAACGGCCTGGATTATGCCTTTACTCAGGGAGAGGATACTGTCTTGGCCGCCATGGTAAACCGCTGCCCAGACAAAGCGCCGGTAGCCGAAACGGACAAAGAAGAACGCAACGCCATTCAAAAACTGCTGAACTTTGGCCGTAAACAAGAAGAAGTCACCGCCGCTGCCAACGAATATGCCGACCATCCTCCCCTGATTTTGTTTGGTTCTTTGCCTGACCCTGTAGTTACCCAACTCACGCTGGAATTGCAGAAGCAGGGAATCAAAGTAGCCGGTTGGCTGCCCACCAAGCGCTATACTGAGCTACCTGTAATTGAAGAAGGCTACTATGCCGTGGGAGTTAACCCCTTTCTGAGTCGCACGGCAACCACCTTTATGCGGCGGCGCAAATGCAAGCTCATTGGTGCCCCCTTTCCAATTGGGCCAGATGGTACCCGCGCCTGGTTAGAAAAGATTTGCTCAGTCTTTGGCATTGAGCCACGGGGCCTAGAAGAACGGGAACAACAAATCTGGGCCAATCTGGAAGACTATCTCCAGTTGATTCGCGGCAAGTCGGTGTTCTTCATGGGGGATAACCTGTTGGAAATTTCCCTGGCTCGGTTTTTAATTCGTTGCGGTATGACCTGCCCGGAAATCGGTATTCCCTACATGGATAAGCGCTACCAGGGAGCCGAGCTAGAGCTATTGGAAAAAACCTGCAGAGAAATGGGCGTGGCCCTGCCTAGAATTGTTGAGAAACCCGATAACTACAACCAACTCCAGCGGATTAAGGAACTGACGCCAGATCTGGTGATCACTGGCATGGCCCATGCTAACCCCCTGGAAGCACGGGGCATTACCACTAAATGGTCAGTGGAATTCACCTTTGCCCAGATTCACGGCTTTACGAATGCTCGCGATATTTTAGAACTGGTGACCCGGCCCCTGCGCCGCAACAACAATCTCAAAGAGCTTGGCTGGGAAAAACTGGTCAAGGAGGAAGTGAAGCTCTAGCGCCTTCATTTCTAGATGGTCAGCCCGGTCAAGCGATAGAGGGAATTTCCCCACCAAGTGGGGGCGCGATCGCGCCCCCATTCAGTCTATTGATCAGGGGATGGGGCACAATAAACGGTAACTTCACCGCCCTTGCAAACGATGCCCTCGTTTTCTTACCCTCTCCCTCAGAGGGAGCCGCCCCGCTCACCCAAGGAAACGCTAATCCGTGGGGATGGGATTACCCTGAACCGACCCTAGCAAAAGAACAAACTCAAGTTGAATGCTTTCCATTATCGTGCCTTGAGACCATGGCCTTTTCAGGCTCGTAATCGGCTCTTATCATGGGAACCCCATCCTCTAAACCAGGCAAATCGAATCCCCAGCTACCATCTGGCGCAACGACTCAATTTGTGAGTTCGGTTGTTGTTTCTGGGCATTCCCCCCCATCAAAGTCAAATACTCATCGCCCCTATCACTCCTGGTTGGCTTACCTGACAGCACTGCTGCTTTTACTAACGGCAAGTGGGGTCGTGGTGGGGTTAGCCTGGGCTGCGGTTCAATATTTATTGAATCCAGAGGCGTTGCCTTTCCTGCAGCGCTGGTTGCCCCAAAGTCAGAGGCCATTGATCCGGGGCATTGCGGCCCCGCAGACCCTAGCCGAAATCCGCCAGAGCTGGCGATACCGCCAGAAAACCACCGGAGAGTTTTTTTCTTTGGGGAGTAACCGTAGCTTTTTAGACGGTCGCACACCGGTCGCAGAGTTTCTTTTGCCCTTGCTGCAAACTCAGGCAGGTTGCGCCACCCCCTGTCAGGCGATTGTGGAGTTGCAGTTATATCAAGCGATGCCTCATGGGGCTACGTCGTCGCTGCGACCGATGCGCTTTTATTTAGTGAATCAGTGGCCGATCGCCAAAACAGAGGAGGCCTTCATTGTCACGACTTTAATGGAGGCAGATGGCATGGGGGCATCACGGCAATTGCCCCTAACCACCCTGACTCGATTTGAGGGGGCACCGGGGGGGGATGGCATCTGGTTAAACTTAAGTGGGGTTACCCACCGCCACAATTTAGCGATCGCCTATGGGCAAGTGCTCTATTACAATCCCCGCAGCTATCACCTCAGTCCCCTACTGGAGTGGGCCAGCCCGGCTGGAAAATTGCCTCAATGGGAACGGTTTGAAGCCCAGGCGTTGCCAGAGCTAGTCATCGACCAAACGATGGGAATGGAGCCACGCTATCAAATTTACCGGGTTGAGCCAGCCCGATTTGTGGTGAGTCCGCTGCAGTTGCGCCCCATTTCTTTGCTAGAGCCAGGCACCTCCCAGCAGGGATATGAGACGGCTCTGCTTTTAGCAAGAACTGGCCTCTGGTCTAATAGTCTGCGTTGGATAGAAACCCTCAGACAGCGGGCCAATCGCCGCTCTGGGCAGTGGAATCGGACGGCTCAAGCACAACGACGCCTGATTGCCAAACATGCCGCGATCGCCCAAACCCAGGCAAAACAGCTCTGGGCCAGTTCCAGCCAACAAATTTTGGCCAATTTATTAGATGGTCGCTGGCAAGCCGCCCTGAGCATCGTAGAGGCTAACCCAGAAGTCGCCAACGAATTAGCCTCTTTGCTGAGAACCAATGCCGGTCGATTACACCAACGAGTGCAGGTCACCCTGCGGCTAGACCCAGGTAACCGGCCTGCCAAAGCCTGGGGCGCTTTACTCATTGCAGCCCAAGTAAGCCCAGCCTCAGCGATCGCCTGGCTAAAAAAACAGCCGCGAACAACCCCTACTGACATTGACTATATCAGCACCCTATTAGCCCAGATTTAAGACCCTTTCCAGAAAAAGCCTTGCGCTTTCCCCCGCACCGTCTGCAAACCGTCAATCGCAGTCAGCCGCAGCAAAAAATACAACAGTACGCATAAAAGTTAGGATGAGGTGCGAGGGCGAAACCCCTGTTGGGGTAAAACCTCCATAGCCCCCCTCCTTAAAGGTTCTAACACGCTTGTGTAGTGCGATATAAAGAAACCGTGTTTTTACGTGAATCTTAGGGAGGAATGTCCCATTTGCTCCTGAAGTATTCTGAGGATTCAGTAAGATATAAGAAGAAATCAATTTTTCTAGGGTTGCTACAGCCGCAGTGAGGGTGTCTAACTGAACCCAAATTAGCGGTGGTTAGTATGACTAGGGCTTCTTTGTTAAACTGGGCACTTCTTTAGCTTAAGGGGAGTGCCTTTTTTGTTGCTATTTTCCTGACTTTAGGAAACCACTCCTGGCTTCCCAAAGGGAAAATGTTGGCGGATGACATCCCATTTAGAGCAGTGCCAGTAATCAACATGAGAAGCGATTAAGCCGACCTCGTTTAAGGTCAACTCGCTCCAACCACGAATAAGAATACGGGGTTTCCAGGGTAATGGTGTATTCCAGTGTAGAGTCCACTCGGTGCGGATCTGGTTTCCCGTCTGCTGAATCTGATGTAACTCCATCTGACAATGCTGAAACCAGCGTTGCATAAACCGAATCATTTGCTGATAGCGTTCAATGCCACGAAACTCACTGATGGGGTCTTTAAAGTACACATCAGGAGCATAAAGCGAATAGGTTTGGTCAACCGGAAACCGCTGGTAGTCCGCTTGTAATGTTTGCAGAAGATTCATCACAGAACAGCCAAAGAGGCCCCTGAGCAGAGATAACTCTTTTATCCTAACGAGTTTTGCTATCACAGTAGAGAGTCCTATCCCCCAAATCTATGCGTATCGTGCAGCAAACACCAACCCAACTCAAGTTGCGTAGCCCCTGGTTAGCTCCATTGATCGGTTGGGTCTTATTTTCTCTACCCTTCTTACTGACCGGGCTATTCGTGTTGTTGATGCTAACAACGGTAACCACGCTCCAGTGCGATCGCTCAGAAGGAACGGTTGCCCAATGCCAACTTGCCATGCAACGTTTGTGGGAGATCGAGGCAACCCGACTGGCCAACGGCCCTTTACAGGGGGCAGCAGTGGCTACAAAAATCAGTAATCGTACCGAACTTTACCAGGTGGTGTTGCAATTTGCCGATCAAACCCAACATTCCTTTGTGGATGTGTGGTCTAGTGACCCGCGAGCAGCCAAATCCACGGTTGAGCAGATCACGGCCTTTCTCAATAACCCCCAGCAGCCCACTTTTTCGATCACTCAAGACGAGCGCCAACGGGCCAGTTTGATCGGCGGCATTCTGACAGGAGTAGGGTTTTTGGGGCTGGCATTACCGCTGCTGCTCGTGCCAACTTACTCCCTCAGCTTGAATAAGCAAACCAGCGAAATCGTCAGCACTCGTCGCACAGCCCTGGCTGAAAAAAATACCATCTGGCCATTGCAGCAGGTTCAAGCAGCCGAGGTGGTCGAGCAGCAAGATAGTGATGGCACAGCCTATTACCAGGCGCATATCCAACTAGTAACGGGAGAAACGATTCCTTTACTCCAGCAGCGGGGCTATCGCCGCGAGGTGCTAGAACAACTGGTTAGCCAGATTCGTGGTTTCCTGGCAATGCCAACTTAATCGCGAGGTGGCTTGAGCCAGCAATCGTTACAAAGCAGGGTTACGTCTGTGGGGAGCCAGAAGCGCCCGCCATGCTCGTGAAATTTGCTCATATTCTCGCTGACACTTGACTCGACGCGCCTCAGGAAAACCCAGTTTGCGAACGGTACCTTCATACTTGCTTGGGTTGTTGCCATAGAGCAGACACATAATCGCGTAAAACCGCTGTTGATCTAGGGAGTGTTCATCCATGAAGCGAGTGCGTGTCGCTGGGCTGTCGGCCACTCCAAACCAGAGGGCAGCCGCTTCGGCTGCTCTTTCGCCAGCTTCTCCGGCACGAGTTGCTAACAGCAGGGTTGAAAATTGATCGGCAGCATCTTCTTCGCGCCCGGTAATTGGCAACTGTAACTCGTTGGCCAGCATATGTCCGGCTTCATGGAAAAAAGTAAAGATTGTGGCAAACATGGCTTTTTCGCCTGATTCGCGATCGGATAACCCCGCTTTTCGGTAGAGATTGATAAAGTACTGGGTTAACTCGTAGCAAATCACAATCCGGTGTTTGGCGGGTTCATAAAAGGCATTCTCAAAACCACACTCTGCTAACTCGATGCGCACTTCACGGGGAAGTTTGATATCGTTATCAATTAACGCTGTCATGCGTTCAAAAATCTGGTTTTTTTGATAGATCTCTTTCATCGCTTGGGACAGCGGCTGTTTGACGGGATAGTAGACCACCTTCATTCGCCCACCCCCTGACCCAGCCCGGGAAGTTGGCGGTTCTCCTGGCTTGGCGGTGAAAGAGTAGCTTACGCTACTTTTTCATCTACAACAAAATCCCTGGAATATTGATTTTGTTTTGGTGACAAGAGTCGCTTATCACCAAACTCTCAGGAGAGCCAAGTTGGTGCAGGAGAATGGGGAGAATTGCCGGGGGCAGTCGGGGCCGTTTGGGGACGACTGGGGGCTGTGGGAGCTAAGGTTGTGGGTGGCTCGACCACAATACAACCGGTTAAACAGCCGGATAGACAAACCCCAGCCAATAAACGCTGGAACCAGGGGAAATAAAGTTGGGGGCAAGCGGGCGCATCTCCTGACTGGCGAAGCGGTTGTTGCAATCGACTCGACTGATGTCTACGGTAAAAGAGGGCCATGGCATCAATCATTCTTCCCTAGAGACTTTCTCGATGGTATGCGAAAGCTCCCGATATTTGAACCAGTGAACAGATGAACCTCTGACTGCAACTACCCGGTGGCTGCAAAATTGAGGCGATCGCTAGGGTGAATTTCTTTTGAGTAAATAAATGTGACATTCAGGGCTGTCTGAGGCCAGTTGCCATTGATGATTGAGAGGTCGTCGGGGTGAGCCGGATGGCTGGTCGGCATTTTCGGCATAAAGATAGAGAGAGCCTCTATCTTTTGTCAGGCGGCGATCTTCTGGGTTAGCGCTACCTTAGGAAGAACGTCTGACTAGAATCAGCGAGATTTACCAGGGAGTTGCTAGACGGTTGAATTGTGATGTCAACCCGCTTACACTAAAGGAGAAAATTTGGCAACGCAAGATTTTTTCAACTGGCGATCGCCCGGCTACTAGCGAAAGTTTTGCTGGATGTAAACGTCAGACCCCCCATGACTACTAAAACCACAATGTTGATTTAGGAGAGCGCAATGACGGCTTCTAACTGGCGCAGAGTATTTTTGCCAATTTTGTTTTCAGTTCTGTTATTTGTCACGGCTTGTGCTCCTCAGCCCCCGAGTCGATTTGAACAAGCTCAAAAAGAGAGTACCCAACGAGGGGCACAGCCTGCTGTTGCAAAAGATGCAACCCAGGGTAGTGAATTCAATAAATTTTTCCCAAAACCGGAAAAAGGCTATGAGCGAGTCTTCACCCAGGAAAAGAAAGGCTTTGCTGAAGCGAAGCTAAAAAAAGAGGGAAAGGAGATAGCGATGTTGGCGATTAGTGACGTTACTGGCACCCCTGCAGGCGATAAATTTAAGTCAGCGACAAAGACAATTGCAGGTTATCCAGCCGTGACGGTAGGCACCACACAAACAGCAATTTTGGTCAATAATCGCTATCAGGTGAAAGTGCTTTCGCGCGATTTAGTCAACTTCAAAGAAGCGGAGCGAGAGGCCTGGTTGAAAAAGTTTGATCTGGCTGGTTTGGCAAAACTCCAGGCGGCAAGTGATCCAAAGTCGGCCAAACCGGCTAATGCGGTCAGTCCATTCAAGCTCAAGCCAGATACAGCAGTGAATCAATCAGCGGCTACCAACCGTTCTGATACCGCGCCGGTCAAGATAGATACCGCTCCTGAGACAACTCAGTCCCCAGGTGCCCAAGCTAGTGAAATCTTAAAAGCCGCCAAGGAGAGCGCGGCGACCGGAGCCGCTACGAGTACGGCTCAATAGTGGCGACATGTAAAACTGCAAGCGGATGCAAAACTTTCGTCAACGCCCCTGGGCAGAGTTTGACTTAGCTCAGCGACGGGGGATGGAGCTGGTTTTGCTACGGCTTTTACCCATTGAGATAAGGAAGGGGTTCATTTCATGAGCAAACCGATTTACGAAATTATCAATGAGTTGCCAACCGGTGGGCCGACGGTGATGGCCCTGAAATCTCTTGATACATTGGTGCCCGGAGGGTGGGATAACTTTACGAATTTTGAGCACATGATTCGGACGGTCACTGGTGAGTCAGATGAGGGGGTGATTCAGCAAATTGGCGATCGCGCGGTCTACCTCTATAACGACAAATCCCAGGGGTATCAACGGGCCTACTGGCTTTACAACACGGTAGATAGCGCTGCTGGGGCGCTTGCAGCGGCATCCATGGTCGATAAGGTCGGGGGAAAGATTCCGCTAGTGGGTGGTTTGCTCAGCGCCCTTACCCCCAAACCCGAAACGGCTCAAAGCCTCGATTTAACCATTAAGTTAGTGACTGAGTTGCTGGCATTTACCAAAATCAATGGCATTCCAGGGGATAGCATTGGCGATTTTCTGGCTGCTTTAGGTGACTATACCGGTGAGTCTGCCATTCGCATGGCTGCTCTCGTCTGCTTTGATGGTTTAATTCCCCTTGGCCCACAATTTTTGGAAAAGGGATTAAACACTTTGCAAGGGACAAGTAGTGGCGACTTAGAGAATAACAAAACCTTCAGAAGTATTGAAGAAGAAGTGCCTGGTAGCACTGCCGAAAGTAAAAAGGGCTTTATTGCGCAAAGCTTTAATGCCGTCACTGGTTGGATGAGTGGCTTTGTCGGTGCCAATCACCTCACCCAGGGAGATTTGATTTCCCGGCTCCGAGGCTTTGTTGATTTTACCGACGACAAGGCCGACTATCTGGGTGCTTTTCTCGATATGTTCGTTAAGTACTACTCCCATACGGGGGCACAGACAATCGCACGGCGACTGGTTGAACGTGCCGTTGCAGAAATCTAACCGTCCCCTCAGAGGGGATGAGAGCTTCTCCTATTCCCTCTGGTCAAAATTTTCCATGCGGATTCCCTTTGCTACCTTCTAGCCCCCGTTCCCTAAATAGCGCTATCGATGCAAACAGGCTCAGTCAGCCCCTTGGTTGACTGACAAATCTTTTCTCCTAGGCGGTTGAAACCGCAGCGAGGCAACCCAAACCTGCCTTTGCGGGTACGACCCCTGGATAGGCCGAGTCTGCGGCGGACTTCGGTGGTCTAGGCGCGACTTTTAGTCGCCCGCTTAAAGGACGAGGTATCAGGGGTTTCAATCGTTTTGCCAGCCAGTCAGGTCAGACCCTCCGTCCTCTCTCATCTCCTAACAGTTGTGGACGGCCTCGAACAAAACTCCATTTTCAGAACCCGCAACTGCCTTAGACTGAAATCATGCTGTTTAAACAACGTTTTGAACAACATTGATAGATTGATGGTGATCAGGTGGCTTTCTTAACTTATCTTCCGCGCCAGCGACAATTAGAGGATTTTGTGCAACGGCTAGGGGTCGAGTCGGCGGTTTTTGATCAACTCCGTTGGGAGTTGCTCGATCTCGCCCTAGTGCATTCAACCATCTCTGCTACCCATAATTACGAGCAGTTAGAGTTTGTTGGCGATGCGGTAATTCGCATTGTGGTGGCCGAATACCTGTTTCAACATTATCCAAAGTTGTCTGTCGGAGAATATTCGGCGCTGCGCTCTGTTCTGGTGAGCGATCGCATCCTGGCTCAGTTAGCCGATTTTTATAACTTTGACCGCTATCTTCTGGTTTCTGAGAGCGCCCGAAGTGACCATGCAGGCCGCGAATCTCGCTTGGCAGAGTCTTTTGAGGCAGTCTTGGCAGCCCTTTATCTCAGCACCCACTCTCTCCAGTTCATTCACCCCTGGCTCGATCCTCATCTGGAAGAACTGATTCGAACCATCCAGAGTGATCCGGCACGATTCAACTATAAGGCTGCCTTACAAGAGTGGACTCAAGCCCATTACAAAGCCCTACCTGAATACCGGGTCGATGAAGTTGAAGGCAAGTCTGAGAGCGATCGCTTTGTAGCCGAGGTCTGGTTTATGGGAAAGCAATTGGGCCGTGGCACTGGGCGATCCATCAAAGCAGCCGAACAGGCTGCCGCACAAGTTGCCTTTTTAGCCCTGCCTGAAAATCCCTAGTACTGCATAGTCCACCAAACCGAAATCTCCAGGAACGCCCCAACTTGGTTGCACCTAATCCAACCCGCTCCAATCATCCTGCATCTGCTTAAAATAGCGAACCGTCTTAACCTTCAACTCTGAGGTAGCACTTTCGTCACAGACCAAAATGGCGCGTGGATGCATTTGTAGGGCTGAAATTGTCCACATCTGGTTAATACTCCCCTCGATTGCGTGATAAACAGCCAGCGCTTTATGATAGCCCTCTGCCAAAATCATCACTTCTTCTGCATCCATAACGGTAGCCACACCCACTGTCAGCGCCTGCTGGGGAACGTTCTCTGGGTCGTGCTCAAAAAACCGCGAATTTGCCAGGCGGGTACTATCCATCAGGGTTTTTACTCGAGTACGCGAAGCCAGGGATGACCCCTGCTCATTGAAAGCAATGTGTCCATCGACTCCCACTCCTCCAACAAAGAGCTGAATCCCACCAAAGGCTCGAATTTGCGCTTCGTACTGCTTGCACTCGGCGGTTAAGTCTGGTGCGTTGCCATTCAAAATGTGGATGTGATGTTGGGGAATATCAATGTGGTCAAACAAATGGCGATGCATGTAGTTGTGGTAACTCTCTGGATGATCTTCCGGTAAGCCCACATATTCATCCATATTGAAGGTGACTACATGCTTAAAGCTGAGTTCCCCTGCTTGATGGAACTCGATTAGCTTCTTGTAAAGGCCCAAGGGCGTACTGCCTGTGGGTAAACCCAAAACAAAGGGGCGATCGCTGGTTGGGTTAAACTCACGAATGCGCGCCAAAAGATACCGTGCTGCCCATTCGCCCACCCCGACTGAGGGGATGATCAACCGCATACCTGTCCTAACCTCGCAATCCCTAGAAGCTAAAGCGACAGATTGAGCAAACCCGGAATTCCTGGCAATGGGATTGTACCCGAAATAGGAGCAGGTGCTGGCGCAGGCATTGGAGCCGGGACTGTATTGATAACCGGGGGTTGAGACACAGGGGCTGGAACTGGAGCCGGGACTGTATTGATAACCGGGGGTTGAGACACAGGGGCTGGAACTGGAGCCGGGACTGTATTGATAACCGGGGGTTGAG
>Ga0272446_1000444_pt1 | contig 65716 bp, 67 predicted proteins | sample YNPCB0061_FD_194587 | JGI IMG/M metagenome (GOLD analysis project Ga0272446, IMG submission 194587) | Hot spring microbial mat communities from Yellowstone National Park, WY, United States - YNP-CB-006-1 | ecosystem: Environmental > Aquatic > Thermal springs > Hot (42-90C) > Sediment | place...
ACATGTCTAATTGAGGAATAGTAATCAATGAAGAACAATAACCAAACATCATATTGAAATTAGTTCCCTTAGAAGTATTTAACAGTGGAATAGTTTTAATTCCGGACCCATTACTCCAATAACCAAACATACCAGAGAAATTGGTTCCTGAAGAAGTATCTAATTGAGGTATGGTAGATAGTGAAGTACAACCATAAAACATATTAGAGAAATTAGTTCCTTTAGAAGTATTTAATAGGGGAATAGTAGACAATACTTTACAATTATTAAACATACCAGAGAAATTAATTCCTTTAGAAATATCTAATTGAGGTATGGTAGATAGTGAAGAACAACCAGAAAACATATAAGAGAAATCAGTTCCCTTAGAAGTATCTAATTGAGGTATGGTAGATAATGAATAACAACTAGAAAACATACTCGCGAAATTAGTTCCTGCAGAAACGTCTAATAATGGAATAGTAGTCAATGCTGAACAAGCTAGAAACATACTCACGAAACTAGTTCCTTTAGAGGTATCTAATAATGGAATAGTAGTCAATGCTGAACAACCAAAAAACATATAAGAGAAACCAGTTCCCTTAGAAGTATCTAATTGAGGTATGGTAGATAATGAATAACAACTATTAAACATACCAGAGAAATTAATTCCTAGAGAAGTATCTAATTGAGGTATGGCAGATAATGAATAACAATTTTGAAACATATTAGAGAAACTAGTTCCTGAGGAAGTATTCAATAGAGGTATAGTAGATAATGAAAAACAACTAGAAAACATACTCGCGAAATTAGTTCCTGCAGAAACGTCTAATAATGGAATAGTAGTCAATAAATAACAATTATAAAACATACTCGAGAAACCAGTTCCTAAAGAAGTGTTTAATGGAGGAATAGTAGACAATGATCTACAATAACCAAACATACCAGAGAAATCAGTTCCCTTAGAAGTATCTAATTGAGGTATCGTAGATAATGAATAACAACCATTAAACATATTAGAGAAACTAGTTCCTTTAGAAGTGTTTAATAGAGGTATAGTAGATAATGAAAAACAACTATTAAACATACTCGAGAAATTGGTTCCTGAAGAAGTATCTAATTGAGGTATGGTAGATAATGAAGAACAATAATAAAACATACTCGCGAAATTAGTTCCTACAGAAGTATCTAATTGAGGTATAGTAGATAATGAAGAACAACTAGAAAACATACTAGAGAAATTAATTCCTAGAGAAGTATCTAATTGAGGTATGGTAGATAATGAATAACAATTTTGAAACATACTAGAGAAACTAGTTCCTTTAGAAGTGTTTAATTGAGGAATAGTGGTCAATGCTGAACAACTATAAAACATATAAGAGAAACTAGTTATATTATTTTCACCTAATTCAACTACTTCTAGCATTGACCATGAACCAAATGAAAGACTTGTAATAAATGGCGAATTTACTTTAGCTCGTACTATATTTTTAGCTGCAGTTCCACCTGAAGGAGAAATAGAAGTAAAATGTTGGCCCGCTTGTGGAGTTACTTTGATTATAGCCTGCTTCCACCCTTCGATGGTCAACGATCCTGGAACGTTTGCAAAGAGATAGGTATGGGTTGCAGTCGGAACCGCAGCGTTATAGTTTTCTGCTGCTGAGCCATCGCCCCAATCTACAGTGTAATCTCCAGATATAGAATTCAAAGTAATTGTATTTTCAATTCCATCTACTATGTTCATTACATAGTAAATAACTTCTTCCCCGGCTGATACCGAAGGTAACGTGACCCAGTCGGCTCTAACTGATGGAGGTGTTCTTATAGATGCATTATACAGATCTTGCCAAGCCTGTTCAGACCATGTTTTAGGTTCTGGTAACGTACCTCCTCCTCCTGTAGTACTTATAGCATGTATAGCGTCAGCATAGTTTCTAAATGGAGTAGAGGAATCTACTATTCCACCTTTACCTATTATAGCATTCTTGATCTGGTTTTTAGTTTCTTGTAGATACTGTAGTTTGTTTATTAGTTCAGACATCTAGTTTCCCCTTTATCCGTTAATCGCATTTACCAATAGTAGAGCGTCATTTGTGGAGATTTGCATCCACGCTGCGCCATTAAACTTATACCATTCACCTAAGTCTGTTCTATAAAATTCATCTGCAAATCCAGGTGTTTCCGGAAACGTTGTGCCAGATCCACAAATTACATATCGTCCTTGAGATGCAGGATTAGCGGCGTTCATCTTGGCAAGAACATCTTCTGGAGTAAGAGAATTAGTACTTGAAATAGCTCGGTATACTGCATCTGCAGTCGGAGCATGAGCAACATCACCTTCAGTTACTGTACTGGTTAAGGGAATATAGTTGATGTCTGATGGAAGATTAAGAAGAAATGGCGTACCGATATGTAGCTCAAGGGTTGTAGCACTGATTGCTGTACCGATCTGCACAGCAACGTACCCGGACATAATATTCTCTGTACCTTGTAGAAGAGCTCCAGTAGACCCGAGCCAGACTGGTCCGCCTACATCAGCGAATGCCCAAGCTGGATTAGTAATACGTCCGAACTTCTGAACTTTGACTACACCAGCCTCAGTGCTTATAGCTATACCAGCTACCGTAGCAGTGGTCTCCGCTGTAAAGTCTGCAACTATTGCATGGCCACTAGTATTGATAGCTACTACCGAATAATCATCGATTGTTACACCATTAGCTACGGTGAACAGCTCGTAGGTTCTGAGGGCGAGCTTACCATCGGAATCAATCTCTAACGTATCACTAGCATATTTTAATCTAATGACACCATCGGTGAGGTCTAGAGGATTACGATTGAGATTAAGAGGATCTTCAGTCGTAATAGCTTGGTTAATGGCCTTGATCCACTGTGTTGAACCATCTTGATTGACAGCGATACAAATAGCCCAGTCACCGTATTTGAAGGTTGCTGCGGGGCCGGTGCCGTCAGCAGAGGCTACGTAGAAGCTACCTACTTGTGCACCCGTCGGATATGTTCCTGTCGAAGCATCCCAAAGACCTTCGAAATACAGAGATTTCATGGCCCGGGCGCCTGCGATTGGCATAGGGTCTTTTGTAGCACCATCCGGATGACCTATTACTAATACACCGTCTGACGTTCCTGCCTGTTCCTTCTCCCAGTACAACTCACCATACATGAGATCTGCAGGAAGGTTAGCTTTGGAACCGCGTGCAATCTTAATTCTCGCCATTGTTATTCTCCTTTGCGCTATATTAAAAAGCAAAATACTCTGAACGTACTTAGTTAGTGTTAAAACGTGAACTACCTCGAAGTTAAAGACTTCGAGGTTTTCTCGCAAAGAGGAACTATAAAAAAAGAGCTAGAACCCTAAAGCTCTAGCTCTCAAAATTCTACATGATCATTAGCTCTTAAAATTCACCACCATCGATTGCGCTGTTATCGTTGAGTAGTACACCATCGTGATCTGGAAGAGTCTGGATGCTAGTAGCTGTAGGAGCTACAAACGTAACAGATGTATCACCAGCTGCATTGAAGAACTTCGTTGTGCCATAGATATCGAGCTCTTGAGCTACACCGGCTGCCCCGACCTTGAGCTTACCGTCGATGGTGATTGCATCATCACTAGCGCTTTGTGTAATGATAGAATCACCTACTGCGTGGGCTCCGGAGAACATCGCTATAGTCTTCGTAGTACCGGTAATAGCGGTGCCTACACCCTGGGTTACCTGATCGGTTGTTGCAAGAGTGCCACTAGCACTCGGAAGAACGATTGTTACATCACTTGTTAGAGCAGGAGCTTCTACCTTGACGAAGTGCTCACTATTGACATCTACAACCTGAACTTGACCGTTGACGGTTAGGTTCTCGGGAATCGCTGCGGAACCAATAACTACTGGCTCAGCGATCGTTACAGTAGTGCCGTTGTCGCTGATCGCAGAATTCGCTACAACACCGTCAGCAGTAAACTTAGCAATCTTATCTGTTGTAGTTGCGCTATTCTTAACGATTAACGTACCCGATACAGACGGGACAGTGATGATTAGATTGCCGTTAAGTGTCGCTGGGGCTTTGATAGATGCTGCGTTACCTTCAGTATCGACGAACTTGAGAGCGTGAACACCTTTGGATCCGACTTCACCGGTGGCGTTGATTATAATATCACCATTAAAAGTTGTGTCGCGAACTGCACCACCGGTAGCATTAGAATCACCAACCGTGAGGTCGCTCTTAATGGTGACTATTGTACCAGTATCGATGATGGACGATGCGCCAACTGTACCAGTTTTATTTACGATACGTGGTACGGTTCCTACTACAGTCTCAGTTGCTGTGAGAGTCGAGTCATGGTCAACAAGATTTTGACCAGCAACAGTGATAATGTTACCAGCTGCGTTGACTGCGACTTTATCAGAACCTTGAATCTCGGGAGTACCGACGAGAGTAGATGCGCTAACAGTGATGCCTGAAAGCTTATCACTATTATCTACTTTCTCCCAACCGTTAGCATCACGAACGATCCAGTCGCCGTCCGTGTATTCTACTCCAGCAATAGTCTTTTGACCACCAGTTACGACATAATAGTGACCGACTACAGTGTCTGTTGGGAGTTCGGGATCAGTACCACTGATATCCCAGGTACCTTGGTACTGAAGGCTACCAAGGACTGCAGCAGGTAACTGAGCTACGGGAACCTTACCAGAGCCGTCTAGGTCGGCCTTGTGAGTATAGATGTCCACAAGAGCGGTCTGAACATTGTTCTGGGTTACGGAGGTTCCATTAGGGCGAACTACACCAGTATTATCAAAACTGGTATCTTCAGCATCGGTAAAACCAGCTGGAATATGAGTCCACGCAGCACCGTCGTAGAAGGCCCAATCACCCTTTACGTACGTACTATCACCACCGATAGTGACTGTCTTGCTTTGCGTAATAAGATATAGACCACCGATCGTCGGCTGTGCGGGAACCTGAGCTGTGCTAGCGATTGTACCAGCATACTGCATCTTGAGTTTAGCAAGATCAGTAATTGCGTCCTGGGCGTTTGTAGCGTTAAGACTTGTGCCCGTATTTACATACGAGACCTCGTCAGCTTGACCACCGCTATTATTAACGCGAGTAAATAGATTAGGGCCAGTACAGACAAGCCAGTCGTCTTTTTTATAATCTACGAGAGCACCGGTACCATCGGCAGTCATTACCCAAAAGTCACCAACCTGTGCACCACTCGGGAATGCAGTACCGCCAGCGAGAGAACCCTTGTAAAACAAGGATTTCATTGCCCGGGCGCCACCAATAGCAAGATCAGACCCGGAAGCACCGTCAGGCTTTCCGATGTATAGAGTTCCTAGCTCACCTGAGCCAGTTTTCTCCCAAAAAAGCTCACCATAGAGAAGACCGCCATTTTTGTTAGCTTTATTACCACGAGCAATACGAATCTGTGCAGCCATACTATATCCTCCCTTGAAAATAACAAAAACTGCTGTATTTACTATCTAATTAGTCTAAAAGAGATTGAATATTTAGTCATAAAAAAAGCCTCTCAAAAGAGGCTATACTAGAAGTCGTTCTGTATTCAAGAGGTAGTTCACTATACTTCTCCACCATCTATCACTCCGATAGCGTTGACGGTTTGATTTAACGTATCTTCAAGAACTACAGTAGAAGACATCTTACCAGGAATTAGCGGTAAAACGTATTGGGACGTTCCTATGGCTCCATTAACGATAAACTGAGCTTTCTTATTCGGGCTGCTTGTCTTGTAGAGCAGAATCGTTGAATCCGGCATAGGTACATCAACACCGGCTCCCTCGCCCGAGGGAAGACCGGTTCTACCGATATACCTATAGAATGTGATTTTCGGAGGTAGGGCTGCTGATACACCAATGGCTGCTAGATTGCTTCCATAGAATGTTAGCGTTCCTGCTACAGGATCAACAATCCAGTCCTGAACGCCAAATGCAATATCAAAGTTATTTGAATTGCGAAGTCTGAAAGCATATGTACCGTTAGCATCGAAATTAAAGGGAATAGCATTTCTAAGAACGGGGTGATAAAATGCTTTGGGAGAGCCTGAAACCGGGCGCAACGGGACCCAGAGATAGTAACCAACTACTCCGCCGTTGTCGCCAAAAACAAGGGTCTCACCTGTATCAGGGTCTACCTGGGAGATAGGTGTGATATCGGGAGCAGGAAACGGTATGTCTCCAGCATCACGCCAGATCATGTCTGGGGTTACTATAACTGAGGATTGAAATGGCTCTTCGAAAAAGTCCTTAGAAGTATTTGTCTCAGCGACACCAAGGAGTTTCTTGTAAACGTTAGATGTCTTTTGGCTGTCTGTCATCGCCATAGTCAGGCCTTTCCTTTAGGTCTCCCCATTCTCAATAACGGCAGAAATAAGGGGAGGAATTCTCCCCTTTATTTCAATTAGTCGTTATTTTAGGCGAGGCTACCAACCGATACTCCGCCAAACTGGATGCCTGAGGTCTGACGGATACCGATGCGTACGTAAAGATCTCCTGTGCGTACCTGGGTACCAAAGGTGATGCGCTTAGCTGTAGCGGTTGAGCTTCCAGCTACCATAGCTGCGTCGTTATCGTTGACTGGAGTACCTGACCCTGAGTATGGAACATTAGCGTTGAGCCAACCAGTACCGGAGGATCCTACAACCTTTATAAAAAGTAGCATGTTTGCGGTAACTTGGTTTGCATCTGCTGTAAAGCCGGCAAGCGCTCCAGTAAACGTTAGAGTGAAAGCGGAGTTGTTCGAGAATGCTGCCGGGAACTTAATCGTTACCCAGCGCCATGCTCCCGTCTGTCCGGAAATTCCAGTACCTGTTGCCGAGCTGTAATCCGGTCCCGCTCCATTGCTTCCAATGAATGCAGTGTAGGTGTTAGCCGGCCAGCGATAGATGCCGTTGATCTTCTGAAGCTCTCCGGTGTAGACACCTACGAGGCTTGCCTGAGAATTGTATGTGGCTCCACAGCCGGCTGAAGTCTCAATTGCTGGGAATAACACAGCTGGATCACCGGATAAAACGCGCTCTGTCTCGGTTGTCGTATCAATACGGTACCCAGAAGTAAGAATGGTAGCAGTGCCAGCAGTGCCTTTCGAATTAAATGGTGTGAGCGTAAAGTTGATTGACTCACTGTAGGCAGTAGTTGGCATAACAACCGTCACGTTAGCAACAGTCGCATCGCCGTAACTTCCATCTACTGGAGCAGCAGGAACCGAAGCTGCAGCGAGGTTCTGAGTCGATACCCCTGCAACGTTGCAGGCAACAGAAGCGACTTTTGTACTATGGTAGAACTTACCAACAACACCCACTGCTGAGAATCCAGAAATTCCGAACTGAGCAGAGGGCTGAACGCTAGGAACACCGGACAGATACTTGCTCATTGCTGGGTTCGTCTGGATCGAAGCACCCGAAATGGACATCGTAGCTGCAGGATTATCTACGTAGAAGGTAAGGTCTGGCGTACTGCCGGATACCGAGTGAGTGAGGCGATAGTTATGTACACCGAGAGTGAGGTCAGATACTGGAGCGATTTGAGCCCTTAAGCCCTTCCAGAAGTTGGCCTTGCCGCTTGTGCCGTACCACGGATCGGCGTCTGCTGTGATTACAAGAGCATTAAAGGTGCCCGTATCAGAGAGGCTGCTGAGTGTCTTGGAACCGGAGTCGGCTCCGTCGATGTACGCGGTAAGATTACCCGAATCGCCATCGTAGAAGAGAGTGTTGATTGAGTCTGCTCCGGTAGGAGTTGTGGCTACTGGCTTAAGAGTGTCTACTACCGAGCTGGTGCGAACTGTTCCTGTGCCAGACTCTGCAGCGCTATATGCTGTGGTACCCGTCAGAGTGAGCGTCATTGCGCTGAGATTGACTGGCTTAGGCGGTGCAAGCTTAGCGAGAATCTCGTTAATCTGATCCGTCGCCTCAACAATGGTTGTTCCACCGAGAGCGAGAAGACCATCGGTCCACTGACCATCAGGAGGGGTAGATGGGAGAATTGCATACGACGGATCTGCGAAGCTGTTATCTACTCGCTGCCAATTCGATCCATTCCAAACTGCCCAGTCACCAGCAGTATACACTACTGCATCGACAGCAGTCTGAGGGCCTGCCGGGTTTTCTGCATCAGAGGCAGCGGCGATAATAACGAACCAACCAGGCTGAAGACCAGAAGGAGGAACGGTTCCTACGCCGCCAAGAGCAGCGATATCTGCTGCGGTCGGATAAGCTCCAGAGTGGGCATCGAAGGACCATATTCCCTTGTAAGTCATTCCGCCGCCTGTTAGAGCGTCGGGGAGTTGGTTAAGGGTAATCTTTCCGTTTACATCGAGATCAGCCTTCTTAGCATAGATATCAACGAGAGCAGCCTGAACTGTGGTAGCAGTTACTGTGGTACCGTTGGCTCGAGTTACCCCAGTGTTGTTGAAGGAAATGAGATTTGCAGAAGCATTAACGGTTAGACGACCCTGACCATCGATTGCGAGGATTGTAGTATCGTAACTGAGCTTGAACTGCTTAGCTGTATTATCCCAAATGATCGGGCCAGCAAAACCTGTCCAGCGTCGAGTGACTCCATCACTATCAATAATCTCGAACTTCTGCGGGAGCATCTTGAACTTGTCAGGTACCGATCCACCATAGGTTGTAATCGAGTTACCAATAAACTGGTTATCTTCGCTGAGGGATGTTAGGGTGTTGATCTGACAAGCAGCAATGACGTTGCCTATTCCACCACCCTGACCGGTTAACGTATTAATACTGGATCCCTGAAGAGTAGTTCCGGTACCGTTGAGAGTTACTGTGTGTAAAGCACCACAGCCAAGGCGGCGAGTTACGTTAGTTCCTACACCGGTGATTGTAACATCGTACAGCGTTCCGCAATCGTCAATTGAGATTCCGCAGCCATCAGCTACGTTGATGCTAGCTGCTGGACCTACAACGCCACGCATATAGAGCGTAGCCGGGACAGTACTAGTCTTAGCAACATTGAAGGTGAAGGTTCCGGAGAAAACTACGTCATTGAAGAACGTCTCGTTAGCTACTGATCCAGCTTGAATATTGATAATTCGTATTCCACCGTTGCTGTCGATAACAGCAGCGCCACGGGACTCGGACTTGATCTTGAGGCCAGCTTTGCCAGAGAGTGTGATATCTTGATTGATCTTGTAGCGGCCTGGGCGAAGAACAATTTCGCCTACGAAGTCTGGATTGTTGTTGTAGATCTGAGTGAGGACATCATTGAGGTATCCGCCAGCATTGTTGGATACTAGGTAGTCTGATCCGTCTGGGTTAGGAGTATTGTTCGCAGTCTCGGTATCCTGAACCGCTATAATTACGGAAGTAGGCCGAGTACCATAGTACTGAGGAGTAATTATATCCGAGAATCCGCTAGAAGACATCGAGCCCATCTTGAGCGAGGGCGGAATCTGACCGAGCTTGAGAACTACTGGGAATCCAAAGTCGAACTGAGATGAGGCGTCAAGGTTAACATATGGCAGGTACTCGTTAGCTTCTGTGCTCCAATATACCAATCCGACGCGAGTAACCGTGTCGTTAATAGTGAGTGTATCGAGAATGTCACCACCCCCAGCTGGGAGGGGTCCTGGGATACGGCGAAGCAGGAGGAATTCAGATCCGTTCTTAATCTTAACGCCAGACTGAGTAAGTAGGGTGTCTACTCCGGAGACTTCTGGGCCCCAGCTATTACCGCTGTCAAGAGATAGCGAAAGCTTGCCGGTGTTGTATTTGACCTGAACAGTAGACCCTACTGGGACTCCCTGGCTTACGAAGTCAATTGCGAAGCCGGAAATATTAGAGAGCCCGGTCTGCGCATTCTTGCGCGACATAACGGTCATAACCTCGGCTGCTTCGGCTCCGAAACCTGTCTTTACAGGATCTTTAGAGCGGGAGTACACGAGAGGGATGAGCTTCTGGAATACTACCGCAATACCTTCGTGCGTATCGTCGCCCTTCCAGCCGTGAAGGCTGATGAAGTTGTTCTGAACCTTGTTTGCTGCAGTATTGATTGCGTTATCGAGGTTAGCATCAGACCAGGCACTGGTATTAGCTCCGCCGTTGTAGCCGGAGATTGGAAGAATTGCACCCTCGTATCCAGCGACAGTGTCAGGTACGCCTACACCACCGATGTACTGGAAGAATGAAATGCAAGGCGGGTGAGCAGCATCTACACCAGTCAGCGCTGCGATATTATAGAAGGTAATGACGCCGCTATTTGGATCGAAGACCCAATCTCCAATTCCGAAGGCAATCGGGGTAGACCCGTCGGACTTATAGAGATTGTAGTTGTAAGAAGTACCATCTCCAAAGTTGAATGGGATAATATTCTTTATCGGTTTTCCTTCAGTATCGAGCAGCTTGAAAGAATTGTTCGTACCAGCATCAACCATCGTGAATTGACGCTTAATCCAGCGCTTGACTAGCGGAACAGTTGTAGACTCATCAACCTGAACAGAGTATATTTGCTGATCGGTCGTAAGAGCCTGAATTGCTAGGATAGCGTTAGCACCTGCAGGGTCTGAAGCAGACCCGGTAGGCAGCCAGTTGCCGTACTTCCAAATCTGGCTCGGAAGGACTGCTGGGGATGAGCGAAGTGGCTCTTCAAAGAAGTCGCGAGCAGTCTTCGTTTCCGAAACGCCCATCAACGCCTTGAAAAGTCTACTCGCTTTGTTATCGGTAGTAAGAGCCATACGTATCTCTCCTCTTTAGTTCGTTATATTAGTTAGTTCGCGACCACCGTAATGGTTGAGAACTTCTTATTTCCTGCTGGAAGACCTATTCGTATATAAAGCTTTCCAGAATATACAGCTGGTCCGAACGTCACTTTTTTAGATGTAGCTGTTGTTTCACTTGAACCAGCGACCATAGCTGGATCCTTGTGTCGTATTACTACACTACCTGGCATTCCAACGCCTGGGTATGGGCTATTACAATCGATCCAACCAGTAACCGGGGTACCGTTATCTTGCATAACACGTGCAAAGATTTTAATACCTAACGTTGTCTTGTCATCTCCAGATATCCAATTTTGAGCTCCAATAACTGAAAGAATGAATCCATTTGCGTTATTCAATACGATCGGCTGGAATGTTGCCCATCTATAACCGTTTGGAGGCACTGGAACAACTCGATAGTCTGGTCCAGCAATTGGACGATTATCAAAGTAGTAACCACCTGGCCATTGGTACTGACCTCCAAGCAACTGAAGTTCCTCATCATTAGTAATATCAGAAATATTGCGTTGGGAATTAAATGCTGCGCCAAATACGGTTGGAGTATCTCCTAGTCCGGAGCAAACGCGATCTTCAATCGATCGCGTATCTATTCGAATACCTGTTGAATAGCTGAACGTTGGTCCTGGAAGCTGAGCACTATTTAGACCTACAAGGTCGATAGCTGCGCGTTCTGTATATACCCCGGCAAGAGCATTCAACGTCACATCGTATGAGAGCGTATCTCCGTTTGAAGGATTACCGGTAATAGGGAACTGAACGTTTGCAAAATGCAAGGACGTCATTCGAGCCCCCTTAGCCCCGTAGTGAGATTTGACGGCATCCCTGACCTGAAAAGTAAACTGAACAGGGTCTGTTACGTCCAGAGAAGGTACACCGGATATCCATCGCGTAGTTGTCGGGGGCGATAGTATCGGCATGAAAATAGTTGGGCTTGCAGGGTCATCTACATGGAAGCTTACCTCTGGTGTGGCTCCGGTGAGAGAGTGCGTAAGCTGAGCTTTATGCTGCGCAACTGATAGAGCATTGGTTGGCATAATGCTTGCAAATAACTGCTTATAGAAATTCTGTTTACCGTCTATTCCTGCGTATGCGTCTACGTCCTGAATAATGACTAGGGACCCGAAGGTGCCGGAGTCATCAGCAGTGCTTAGAGATTTCGATCCTACAGATACTCCATCTATGGTGGCAGAAAGAGTTCCAGCATCTCCATTATAGAACGGACCGTCCGGTGTGATAGACGGCTTGGGATTACTCGTGCAGTCTGCATGTACTATACCTGTCCCGGCTTCGAAAGCACTATAGAGCCCGGAAATGGTCAGATGCTTGGTTGAAAGGTCCGGAGGAGCTGTAGGTTTAAGTTTATCTAGAACCATATCGATGAGATTGATTCCTTGATCAAGGTGTTTCTTAGTGACTACATCCTGTGGCAGTGTAGGTACATACGCGGCTTCCATCTGAACAGAACCATCAGAACGAAGAAGACCTGTAAAAGATTTTCTACCTACGTACTGATAGAATGTAATCTTGAGCGGGAGAGTAACCGCGGCCGGTACCCCGTCGTAAAATGTTAGAACACCAGCTTGATTATCTACAACCCAATTATTTAATCCAAAAGCGAGAACATTACCTGCAGTATCCTTCAGCGTATACAGGAAAGAGCCATCTGGACGGTAGTTGTATGGAATAGAGTCTCGTAGATTTGGATGGTAGAAGGCGTTAGCTGATCCCGGTACTGGAAGAAGCTCTAAGTCTACATAGTACTTAAGGATAGGCAGCGATACGCCGTTTGAGAATGTATAGTTATAGACGTCTCTGTCGTTGGCTAGCACAGGGGCTGATACGGGGATTAGCTCAGCATCAAACCAAAAGTTCTCAGGGGTGAGGATTAGGGCTGAATCAAAAGGTTCTTCGTACGCGGCACGATCGGCATTTGTACTAGCCTTACCTTGCAGTTTCTTATATACAACTTCTGCTTGCTGTTCTTCTGTTAGCATGGTATCTCCATCTCCTAATTAGTCAAATACTATGTGACCAAAATTCACAAGTCTCGCGAGTGTTCAAGATAAGCAGTTAATCTTCCTGCAAGTACTTGTTTTTCAGAAGATTCCATCGGTTGTACTGTAAGACTTAGCCCTATAATATTTTCTACGTCTCCAATATCGATTGGTTCGAGATCTATAACAATAGTCCGACGGCCACTAGCAGCTTCGTTAATAGATATATCTCGTAGCGTATTCTGTAATGATTGCACTATTCGTTGTCCAATTTGACGAACACTAACAAGATCGGGTTCTAGCGTAGTTGGGAAATTCGAAACGTCTCCAAGATCCTCTTCGTTTTCTAGTTCTTCGAAAAACTGAATTAAATTAGAATTCATTATGCCCATTCTGACACCTCTATATCAGAAAACTGTTTTATTGATCCAGCGGGTAAGGCAACGCGAACATACAGGTCTCCAGGATTAGCTGTTGCTAAGCTGGGACCAAGCGTTACGCGTTTACGTATCGCTGTAGATCCCTGTCCTCCTCGTCCACCGACATCCATTGCTGCTGCGCCATTAGTATCTGCAAGACCTATTCCTCGATACGGTTTGTTACAATCAACCCAGCCACTAGTTCCTAATTTAGCATAAACTAGAAGGCCTGGTGTGATTTGAGTAAAAGGATCCGCCTGCCACGTTGAAGTATTCCCACCTAAGAAGTTAAGAGTAAACGCTACTTTACCTCTTATACTATTTGCAAGTTTGAGGGTCACCCATCTCCACGTACCTTGAAGACCGTTAATTACTACTCCTGTAGCATCCTCGTAGTTAGGCCCTCCAGCAGTAACATAGTTTCCCTCTGGCCATCTATACGTTTTTCTAAGCTTCTGTAGCTCTCCGGAATACTGATTTACAAGCGATTTAGAAGCATCCCATGCAGTGCCGAAATCTGTTGGATATAGCTTGGTAGGGTCTCCAGAGTACACTCGGTTCGTCTCAAACGTGCTATCTAACCGACCGAGGTAGATATCGAAAGATGGTCCTGCGGTACCTATACTATTAAATGGCGTTAACCGAATAGTTACGGCTTCATTATACTCATCAAGTATACGGAATCGAACGGGAGCAGTTACCGCGTTTCCGTACTCCCCAGGGTTAGGAGCTGCTGGAATACCTGCTGCAGGAAGATCGGCTTCGAAATCTAAGATGGTATCTTTACCTTCAATACGAACAATACTCTTTCCGTACGTATAACCCACTACTCTCTCTGCCGTAATAGGAGCCAACTTGTATTCATACAGAGGATCTAAAGAGGGTACTCCAGATATAAAGTATTTAGGAGGAGTCTCTTCAAAGGTAGTACTAGAACTAATTCCCATTAAGGAGGTTGGGGCAGGAACGTCTATATCTACTGTACATACACCCGAATAGAATGTTCCCATTCCTGGAAGCACTTCCTGGAGCTTGTAAGTATGCCTTCCTGCGGAGAGGTTAGTATTAGGGCTAATCTTTGCTCGAATAGATTTGAAGAGATTATGAAAAGAGGGAAGATCGTAATAGGAATCTCGGTCTTCCATGATCGAAAGAGCTCCAACTGGAGGCTCACTAGACTGATCTCGAGACGAGTCTAATTGAATCTGTCCAACGTTTATATTATCTATTAAAGCTGTAAGAGTAGAGTTAGGTAGGGCTACTCCAAAAAGCCCTTTGTAAAAACGAGCTGTCGGTAGTGTTGGAGGAGTTCTATCAAGAGTTACTCCAATAACTTCTCCTGTTCCAGCTTTAAGAGATTCATGAAAAACTACAGAAGGATCTAAGATAGGTATAATTGAAGGATTTACAGGATCTGGAGCTGTAGCAGCAGCGCTTGATTCAAATCGATGACGAAGTGTATCTATTTCTGCTTTAAGTGTTAATGCTGATGCATTGAGTAAATACAGAGCGTCACCAATCTTAACCCCGGCTCCGAAATTATGCATACCTGCAGGCTGCCAAGGTCCGTTGCTGGGAGCATTAGCGGATAATACCTGAGTTTCAGCAGATATGAAGCCTGCGACGTAGTTATCTAGGTATTCCTTTAATCCAATAATATCGGAGATATTCATTGGAAGAGGTTTAGTAGCTACTAGCTGTCCGTATTTGTTCTTAACAATTGTCTGGTTATCTATCTTTACGTCTGCAGATACGGTGGACGTTTTCGTATCGTACGTAAAGACTATAGCGTTAGTTACGGCAGTATTAGAAAAGAACGGTTTATTTAGCTTACCTGGTCCCAGTGCTGCTCTTGAAGCAGCTATCCAGTCCGTAACATCAGTGGAGATGTGGGTGTGGGGAGCTACGTAAGAGTCATCGTCATCGTCATCTATTATGGTTGTTGTTCCGCCAATGACTTTCAACTCTCCGGTATCTGGATGTTTTATAATAGTAGAGCCATCAACCAGTATAGCAGCTGTTACAGCTTCTCCAAAATCAGTGATATCAGATGCAGTGATCGTTATAGGATTAGCTGGGGATTCAGTTGCGAGTTGTATAATGCCGCCGGAGGTTCGATACCAGGTGCCTGATCCAGATGGGGTTCCAGTTTCTTCAATGTAGATAAGCCAGTCACCCTCAGCGAAGGAGTGCTCTCCAACGATGCCGGGGCCGGTTACAAGGTAGTACGCTGAAGTAATGTCATGAGGAACAACAGGGAAAACACCTATTTTAGGATCCCAGGTTCCCATGAATTCTAGGTTTTGTGCCATAGCGAGGGGCCTCCATCAATCATCTAGTTAGTCAAAAAAAAGAGGAGACTTTTAGTCTCCTCTTCACGTTAGCTAGTAATCGATTTGATATCAGTGGCTCTCTCTAACGTGGAAGCCCTACTCCCCATGCCGCATTAAAGAAACTAAAATCGACTGACTCGTCTAATGGGGCGGTCAAGTCAAAAGTTCCAGATTGTGAGTTTATAGCAATAATACTAGCTGTTACACCGTTAGAAAGATCTATACTGGTTCCTACGATACTTCTATTTTTGAGCTTCTCAAAATCTACCCCAGTATTTGTAATACCGAAGGTATTATTTTCTTTTATGATTGCTTGTATAATCTTAGTAGCATAATACGCCTTTGTACTGTTGTTCGGTGGGTAGTAACCACGAGGATTATAAATAAGTGATATATCCATATCTTGAAGCTTCAAAAATGGATTACGATGCTTACTAGGTTGATACGGATTGGTAGTACTAACCATTGCAGTAACCGTAATGGGTCCTGCTATATGTGTAGCATGAAAAATTGTGTCGGGAGCTGTTGGATTTTCAAATGTTCCTGCATCTATAGGATTACAGATCCATTCGATAAAATAGCTACCTTTCCCTACCGTTGCGGATAACTCAATATCTTCACCTACAATACGACTTGTAGTTCCAGAAGGAGAGACAGACCCTGCACCTTCTCCGGTCATTGTAACTGTGAGATCAAAATATGTTGCACCTGGCATTATATATCCTCCAATTTCTTAATTAGTCTAAGGAATACGTGTATATTATATATGATTGTAGGAGTGTGTATGTTACAAATTAAGAAGCATACGGTGAGACGAAAAATAACTCTCGATGAGTTTATGCGGCTTAAGAAAGATGAACATAGCCCATTTGCTCAATTTAGGCAAGATGCGAAAGCGGTTAACTTCAGCATGCTCTTTGGTGCTGTAGCATCAACATTTGCCAGACGCACCTTAGAGATGGCTTGGACTGAAGCTCAAGCAGATCAGTACATTAAAGATAACAACTTAAAGGATCTCAAAGAGAAAATAATTGCTCGTTATCCAAGAGAGACACCGGTGATGTGGAAATACATGACGTGTGCTTCTGATATCCGTTCTAAGTTTTTCAAAACGTACCCAGGGCTTATGAAGCGAATCGAACGTGAGCGAGCGTTTGCTCTCGAGCATGGGTATGTGAGAGGTTGGCATGGAGCGTGTAGACGAATCCCGGAGCTCTTCTTTATGTCGAAGGATGAGAGGGGACGTTTGAATGGAGATGATGAAAAGCTATACGGAATGCAGGTAGGTAACCTACTCAATATTGCAGCTAATACTGCGATCCAGAATCTCGAAGCGGTCTTTGTTATGTCGGCAATTGTTGAACTTCAGCTCTGGATGGATGTAGAGAAGGTTAAGTCATTTATTTTCGGTTCAGTTCACGATTCTATCGACTTCGTTATTCATAAGGATGAGGTCAAGAAGGTTTGTCAAAAGATGCTTGAGGTTTGTAGAACAACCATGCTTGGAATGCCTATGGATGTAGATATCACAATAGCTGATGTTATGAAGAGCGAGTATTATAAGGGTGGTGGTAATTGGAAGAACTATATAGCTGTATAATCAAGAAATCCCTACATAACCTTGAGCTAATGCTTTCACTGGCTCGATTCCATATAATCTCATCCATCCATACTGATCATTTAAGAACTTGAGTACCGTCTTCAAGGATCTTGTACGCTGCTGCATCAACGTAGTACATAAGGTTTCGAACTGAGACGATTCAATAACAGCATATGGGCACCCTCCCTCTGTAATTTTTATGAGGCCGAAGAAGATATCGGTACTATCCATTACATCCTCGCAGCTCAGATTCAGATGCTTCTGAAGAAAATCTGAATGCAGGAGCCAGTTCGGAAAAATATACAGTGTTTGAGTCTTTGGTATCGCTACAAACCGTAACTCACTGACTCCCCACTCTCGTTCCCACCTCGGAATAGCATCTGAAACTGGGTTTTCAAGATATTGAGCTTCGGAAACAGTAATGCCTCCCGGCTTCCTAAACTTACCAAGAATCTTATTCACTTTTTCCTCGAGAATGTTAAGTTGACGAATAAGGTGGTCTAATCCGTTCACCCGATAATTAGTGATACTTTCTTAGTGAGTGGCGTTGCGCCTAAAATATTCATATTATTATAATAATAATATTATTATATACCGCCTAAGTTTCTTAGTATCTGAGAAACTTAGGAACTGTAGATCCGCTATATACAAAAATCCCTAAAAAGTACAAATCTGTAGTTTGTATACTATATTATGACTATGATCTCTGTATTTGTTCGAGACAAGAAAATACTTTGCAACTTTTATGGTACACGTGTGTTTACAAGTATCGTTGCTACGCTGAAACAGTTGCGCTGCCATTTTGATCCAGAGAAGAAGGTTTGGGAAATACCTCCCGCCAAATACAGTGCCGCTATGGATGCTCTTCAAGATCTCGATACTGTTCAGATCAGCGCAGCAGATGAAGCAGAGATTGCAAACTTAGATGCCGGACTCTCAGAATTAAAAATAGCTTCTCAAAGACTGATATTTCACCCTGAGTTACTTACATATCCACCGTTCAAAGGTAAGCATCCATATGAGAACTATCAGCTCCAAGACATACTGAGAGCTCTGAATCGCAATCGGTATGGATTGTATTTAGACATGGGACTCGGCAAAGCGTATATCGCAGCTGCGATTATCGCACATCTCCGCTACTACAAGATGGCAAACAAGGTTGTTCTTCTTTCGTCAAATATCGGAGCACCTAACATGATGCACGAACTTAAGAAATTCATAGTTGATCTCGATCCTAATGAGATTGCCTTCTTGGGAAAGATTAGTCGAGTTAAGAAAATTGATCGTGATATTTTTCAACCTGAGAAGCGCATAGTAGTAACCAGTTACAATACGTTTAGACATCTAAGTGACCATTATTATGATAAACTTGTTAAGTCAGCTAAAAAGAAAGATGAGAGTAATAAAAAGAGAAGTAGGTATCTCAAACCACCGATACCTCTTAGAGAATGGCTCGGCGATGAACCGGGGATACTTCTTCTCGACGAAAGTCACAACCTAGCTAGCCCTCAATCCGAACAAACGAGGTGTGTGGTTATGCATGCTCCATTTTTTGAGTATCGATACGAATTCACCGGCACCCCTGCTGATAAACCAGAGAAACTCTATGCTCAATTAAACCTATTAGATCCAGCGCTTGTTCGAGGGATGAGCTATCAGGATTGGTGCGCTGAGTACAATGACGTCGGTAACTACTGGTCTAATTGGGCAATCAACCCTAACGGTTGGCGATATGACAAGCTTCAGGAGTTGAATACTACAGTCACTAAGAACTACGGTGTATTTAGAAAATCAGACGATGTTCTAGAACTTCCACCGAATATTATTAAAAAACTCTACACAAATATGGATCCGAAGCATCGGGAGATCTATCAGGCCTTTGTAAAATCAACTCTCGACGATATAAAGAAGCGTACAGGAGGTTTTAGCACCCGCGATATCGTCAATTCATTTCCATATATGCAAATGGCTCTCGATAACCCTACGAAGCTCCTTGATGAACATAGGGATCTATTAAGTCCGAAACTTGTTAGTATTATTGAAGAATTCAAACTAGAAAGAGATCATACAAAAGTTGATCTTCTTTTAGACATTTTAGAGGAACAGGTAGATACTAATGGTGAGCGAGGCATCATTTGGGTCTGGCATCCTGCAACAGCTAAAGCTCTCGCTAAACTTTTAGAGAAGTATAACCCACTAGTCATTATTGGAGAGATAGATGATAACGATCGAATGCCAATTCTTGAGAAGTTCAAATCAGATCCATCTCACAAAATTCTTATTGCAAATATTCAAGTACTAAATACATCTGTGACTCTTATAGAAGCTACGTTCCAAGTATATTTTGAACGTGTGTATAATTTTGCGCAATACTGGCAATCGATTGCTCGTATTCATCGTATCGGTAAACGGAAGGAGACAATCACATACGTTCTAGTATTTGACAACTCTATTGATGTTGCTTTGGATTTGAATCTTGAAACTAAAGATAAGTTGAATGCTGGGTTATTGTCTAAAGAATTCTTACCACTAGAGACCTGGAAAAGAATATTTAATGCAACAGATGGAGATAAGGATCTCTTTAATTTCTAATGCGATACGTAAATTAAGGAGCACTGATTGATTAAAAGAATATTAGAAATAAGAGTTGCAAGATTCATTGAATACGGGTTTGTTAAACTCTAAAAGACTATCAAAAGAGTTTCTCAGTTTAGATATCTGAAAATCTACTTTTAATACTACAGATACTAGTGATGTGAAATGTCTTTCGATTGATACCTTAGAAAGTGGAGTATTACGTTGACTGAAGAAGAGTTAATTATTACATGTACGCCCGGTTCTCCGACTATTTCGACCGCTAAAAAAGTTCTCTTTACGCTTATACTGTATAATTATATTCCACTTCTTGAGATTATTACAGTAGCTCTGATCACATTGATTTTTTTCGTGTCCTCTCAAATCAATCTATCCGCTCTTACTGCTAGCATACCTGATGAAACCCCAGTATTCGTTGCATCTGTTCAAGATGATGTTTCCGAAGCGGATCCAATAGATGTAGATTCACCCGGCTACGTTAATGATACTATAGTTTCTGTAGAGACTAGTTTTGCTCAGGGGCTTCTCGAAGATGCTACTCGACAATTTTATTTGAATCTTGTCGGTGGTAATTATCAAATTGTTCAGGCTGTGTATGACTATGGGGAAAGATTAAATAAGGATCTTATCTTCGCACAGATGGAGGCAGAATCGGGATTCGATCCACAAGCCTTTAATAACAATATTGATAGAGAGACAGGGCTCGTCATATCTACAGATCGCGGATTATTTCAATTAAATTCTAAATCGTATCCGAATCTGACTATTGAAGAGTTCTTTAATATTGAGATCAATGTACGGTACGGTATCGCACACCTTCGGAGTGAATTAGAATACAATAAGGGAAATGTTCGTCATGCTCTCTGGACGTATAATGCCGGTCGTAGAGGGATCCTCAATGGTGTACCAGCTCGTACGATCGTATATGCTTCTAATATTTTAGATAGAACAAAACAAATAGCAGCAGCGCGAAATAGTTTCGTTAAGGAAAAACTCGCAGAGACTACAGTATATTCGTCTTCGATAGTATCTGAGTTAGCTTTAGCTACTCCAATATCAAAACACTAGGAGACTATATGATTCGAAATGCACATACAGTAATGGATCTCATTATCGATGAGAATGGGCGAGCTCAGAAGGCTCAAGTGGGGGTTGATCTTACATTGAACAGAGTATCACAAGTTGGCTCAAAAGATGCAGTATACATAGATGATGATTCCTATTCTCATCTTTGGAAAAACGCCGGTATTATTATAAGTGATACCACTTCCAAAGATGTTGGGAGATTAGCTGCATACTTAGAAATTGTGCCTCAAACGATGGATACGTTCAGTAATAAAGTATTTGTTTTAACTCCTGGAGTCTATTCTATCGAGTTCGAACAAGGACTTAAACCTCTTCCGGCAAACCAGACCGCTATGATTATCAACCGTTCATCGGTTGGCCGATCGGGTACTATGATTCGTTCCAGCATATATGACCCAGGTTTTACTACTCCTAAGATGGGTGCTCTGATGTACGTCTTCTGTCCAATTATGATTGAGCAGTATGCCCGAGTAGCTCAGATCGTCATTATGGAGAACGAGGAGGCAGATCTCTACGATGGGCAGTGGCAAGGTCATAAAGATAAACGCTAATAGTTTTAGAAGATTCTACATGAATATTGTACGGTATTCTTAAAAACAGATTCTTCTCATTCGCGTTAAATAATAAGGAGTCTGATATGAAAATAGCACACGAGTGTCCGTTATTCTTACTTGAAGAAAGCCGTTCTTTTTGCGACTACGACTATGCACTCGTTCATCTTTTTGAAGAATACCCAGAGTATTACGCTTTCTTTATCAAGTCTCTTAAGATGGGACGCGAGGTTATTCTTGATAACAGCGTATTCGAACTTGAGACGGCCTTTGATCCGGGAGCCTTTGCTGCAGCAGTAAAGAAACTTCTTAAAGACTCTAAAGCTGATCCCCAGCTGCTGACATACATCATTCCAGACGTACTAGATGACGGGCCCGCCACCGTAGCTAATACTAAGGCATTTGTCGAGAAGTACAAGAAGCTTCCGGGACGTAAGATGTCCGTTGCTCAAGGAAAGACTATGCTCGAGCTTCAGAATTGCTATCGCGATCTTTTCCCTCTTGTTGATAAGATTGGAATATCTTTTAACTGCAAGGCGTACGAGACGTGGTTTGAAACGATGCAACCTGAGATGCCGAAGCTACAGCAGTGGGTTCACGGTCGTCAATACTTTATTGAGACACTATTTCATGCTGGCTGGCTCTCGACAGAAAAGCCAATGCATCTTCTCGGCATAGCTCTTCCGAATGAGTATGGTTATTATACTCACGAGCACGCCGAGCTTGGCAAGTTCATAGATAGCGCGGACACGTCGAATCCTGTAGTTCACGGAATGCTCGGTATTCGATATAATCCGCTTTACGGACTAGAGGACAAGAAGTCTCTTAAGCTCGCAGACATGATTGATTCAGATAAGAGCTCTTGTGACCTTAATGCGATTCGTTTCAACATTAAGGTATTTAGAACTTTGAATCACCTCAAACCGACATCTGGGGAAGTTACAGTTAATCAGCTTAACAACATCATTATTAGCGTAGGAAAAACCACTCATGAATAAGAAAATCCCTTGGGTTGCCTTTTTCTCTCAGACTGGAACCGAGATTTGCGATATCTCGAAAGCTCTCGGTCGGTCACCTGACATCATCGTTACAAATGCTCCTGAAGAAAAGATCAATGAAGAGATTTTTACGCTTGGAAGCGTTATCTATCGTGTGCCGGATCGTCCAACATCGTTTCACTACTTCCAGGCGATCCCGAAAGATCCAGAGACAATTATTACGTTACATGGATGGCTTCGTATTATTCCTGCAGATATCTGTGAAATCTACGCTGGTCGAATTTTTAATGGGCATCCAGGGCTTATAAGTAAATATTCAGAACTACGAGGATTCAATCCTCAGGAAAAAGCTTTTAAGCTTGGCTTACCTCTTTCTGGTTCGGTTGTACATCTTGTCACAGCAGACGTCGATGCTGGAAGGATAATTGCCGAGAGGCAAGTAGATATTAACGGAAAGACGTTAGATGAAGTATACTCTCTGTTACGAGGTACCTCTCTTGAAACTTGGATAAATGTACTAAAAGAAAAGCTACACATCTAACAACTCTGTATATGTAGCTACTACGAATCGACGATTTGAGGTTTTCTCGCAAAAAGGAATATAAACAAAAGCTTCAGGAGAAATATGTATGAATGATATAGCACCCCTTCGTTTAGGGATCTGTGGTTCTCATAGTTCAGGAAAAACAACGTTACTTGAGGCTCTTCGTAATACTCCAGAATTCGATTCCGTCGATTTTCTTCCTGAGATTACAAGAACAATTAAGGAACAAGGGTACAATATTAACGAAGCAGGCACACTCGATACTCAAATTCTTATTATGGCTGCACATATGCAGAATCTTCTCACTCATAAAAGATTCATCGTAGACCGCTGTCTTATAGATGGATTTTGTTATACGAAATTCTTATATACAAATCCAGAAAACAAGTCTCTTCATCATGAACGTATTCAACCGTGGTTTATGGACTATTGTGAAAATCTTGTCAAAAGTTATTTACCATATTATACTCGTATTTTCTATATTCCCTCAGAATTACCAGTTGTAGATGACGGGGTACGATCAACTGATTCATACTTTCATAGAGAGATCGTTCATCTTTTTGAAGAGAATGTGAAACGGTTTGGAGATATGAATCCTGGACTCATTGTTGTCGTTCGTGGATCAGTTGAAGAGCGGGTGCAGACAGTACTCGAAGAAATTCGAAGAATAGAAAATGTGATGATATAGTTGTTCATCTTAGCTTGAAATCCTAAAAGTTCAACATATAATTATAATCATCATTGTTCACACAGACTGCTTGGACATATATTATGATTGAAGGAGATAACAATCTATGGCACACGATGTAGGACACGTCCTTGGTAAGCAGACAGAGTATAGATTCACATACGATCCTGGCATTCTTGCTCGAGAACCACGAGTTCGTAATCGTCAGATGTACGGATTTGATAATGATCATCTTCCGTTCGCAGCAGGTTACGATACATGGCATGCGTACGAGTGTTCATTTCTTCTCGAAACCGGTCTTCCCGTTAACGGCGTACTAAAGATGGTAGTCCCTGCTACATCAGAGTATATTGTAGAGTCGAAATCATTCAAGCTGTACCTCTTTTCGTTTAATATGCAGCCTCTCGGTAAAACACGTGCAGAAGCGATTGATCGTTTTGTAGAAACAGTTACAAATGATCTTTCCGAACTACTCGGAACTAGAGTTACAGTTGGCTTCTATACTGAAGCAGATGCATCTGCCATGCTCTCAACCGATACCTTTCTTAACGAAGCTCGTCCCCTCGAAGATATCACATCCGATCTCGAGAAGATAGCATTCAATACATTCAACGAAGATCCTAGAATCCTTCGCTTTGGAAACAATCAGAGTTTATTTATCTTCTCAGATATGCTTCGCAGTAACTGTAAAATTACACACCAGCCAGACTGGGGAACTGTTTTTGTATATATGCGCAGTCTTGAACCAGGAATCGATCCCGACTCTCTTGCTCAATATATCGTTTCCTTCCGAGGGGAAAATCACTTCCACGAGGAGATTGTAGAGTGTATGTATACTCGCCTTTGGGAAAAATTCAAACCAAAAGAACTGATGGTAACTGCTTTGTATACCCGTCGTGGTGGAATTGATATTTGTCCAACCCGTGCAAGTTCAACCGAGCTCTTACCTCAGCAGCTTATCGATGCTCATACCCTAACTCTCAAGGATTACAGGCAATGAGAAAGAGTTCGTTTTTGCGAACCTTACTTGTATATTTAATGTATTGTTTTTATGATCGCGGTTTGAAGCCATCCCGCGATTCTAAGCTAAAACCAATGGAGGTTCTATGTCAGATTCGATCAATAGGAAACCATCGCTTCTCGAACCGTTTATGGTGCTATTTGTAGGCATCCTAATTGTCGCAAACGTCATCGCTCAGAAGTTCTGGGACGTGACGTGGTTAGGCATCAACATGTCTGTCGATGTTGGTACCCTCTTACTTTTCCCGATGCTGTATATTTTCTCGGATATTTTCTCTGAGGTCTACGGATATGCAACATCACGTCGTGTCGTCTGGTATGGGTTCGCTGTACAGATATTGGCAGCTATTCTGTTCTCGTTAGCTATCGCAATGCCACATTCAGAGTACTTTACCAACCAAGAAGCTTTCAAGACTATCCTTGGCTCCGTTCCGTTCCTCGTAGCTGCGTCGATGATCGGCTATCTCGGTGGCTCGTTTACCAACGATATTATCATGGTTAAAATGAAGGAATGGATGATCGCATGGGATCCAAAACATAAATGGCTCCCTCTTCGTACCATCGGGTCCACGTTCTTTGGTGAATTTGTTGATACCGCTCTTTTCGTTGGTATTGCTACTATTCTCGGTGTTTTCCCAGGCACCTTGTACATTAGTCTTGTCATTACCCAGTGGCTCCTCAAGACGTTTATCGAAGCCGCTATGACCCCTGTTACGGTTCTCGTAGTCAAAGCTGTCAAAAAGTACGAGGGACTCGACATAGTTGGTACTGAAACACTCAATCCTCTTGCTGTCAATAAAGACGGCGGTCGGAATATGTATAATGAATTAAAAGCTGTTGTCGAATAGGTTTTAGATTCAGGTTAACTTCAAGCCAGCGAAAGCTGGCTTTTTTTGTTTCCATACTAATTAGATATGAGCATAAATTCTCAACTAATCAAGTTTTTTGAAGATCTTGAAGAAGACGAAGGTGAAGGAGAAGTCGGTACCTTCCCCGAGCCTGGGTATGCTCAAGGTATCCTTAAGCTTCTTCCTGCGATGTTCCCAGGTCTGCAAATTCAAAATCTCGAAGAATCGGAAGAAGACTATCTTGAGAACTGGTATGCAGATAGAGGTCAGAAGCTATTTCATTTCAGAACAAAACTCGCTAAGCTCTTCACTGACGTGCCCGAAGGCTTTCTTGCTCTTATTCCGGTTGATGCAGAATTAGATGTTCGAGTTATCTCCGATGACGCGCACAATCGCACCTACTACGAGATCACATCGTTTGCTTGGGGCAACCACGTCCTAATCGATTACGAGGTAGTATACGAGAATGGAAAGTACACGTTGTACAAAGTGGGTCATAAGGAAATGTCTAAAGACATTCCGGTCTAGACTAATTACAAGAGAAGGAAACCATAATGGATTATATAGAGCTATACGAAACCCGCAAACTTCTTGAAGATACACTTTTTGAAGCAGCTAATTTTATGGCGTACGAGGGAAAACTTACCCGTAAAGAGTTTGATAGCATTGTCAGGATAGACCCAACTCCAACTAAGACGTATGCAAAGTGGCTTCTCGCCCGGTATATCGCTCTTGGTGGAGATCCTGAGCTTCAGCGTCGCTTTTTTGAAGATGCTGATCATACTAGAGCAGCACTTGCTATTTTTGATAAAATCAAAAAGAAGAAACCTGAAGGTATCAATATTGACATTATGACATACAAATCTATCCAAGATTTGGAAGATGTCACCGATCAATTTGCCGGTCGTGAGGATGAACTTAAGACAGTCACACAAACTAAGCGAGAGACAAAGCTCACGGGAGCAAAGAAGCTCTTTGAAGATGAAAATTGGCTTATTCTTATTCCTCTTACACAAGATGCTTCTATTTTCTATGGTGCAGGTAGTCGTTGGTGTACGGCCGGTGTGAATAACAATAGGTTTGAGTACTATACTAAAAGTGGTCCTCTTATTATCATTATTGATAAGCAAAAAGAGCGCGAAGGTATACGGGATGCTACATCTAAATATCAATTTCACCTTAGCTCAGATCAGTTTATGGATGCTCAGAATCGCGGTATTGGTAAAAGCGGTGTACTCGAACTTATGCAAAGAATGCCACCTGAAGCTCAAAAAGTTCTTGAGGATCAAGGTATCAATGTCAATACCTTCGAGCTAATGAGCTATTTTGAATATAACTATCGTCAATACAAACCAATTCCAGCAGAGCGCGTAAAGCAGCTTATTGCCCAGGGAGCCAATCCGCACATTGGGCATGAGGCTGTTCTTAAATGGGCTATTCAAAATAATGAAAACATTCTTGTTGATTATCTTATCAAGGACCCTGAAACCGATCGCGAAGTTCTTGCAGATGTGGTCACCGAAGCAGCCAAGGTTGGTAACTTGGACTTTGTTAAGAAGATTGTGGCTGTAATCGGCCCTGCCGCTCTTAATGCTAATGGTGGTAAGACTCTTATTGCTGCCTGTGGAACTAATCTTGAACTTGTTCAGTACCTCGTTGAAAATGGTGCCGATGTAAACGTTGCTCGCGGTGAACCTCTCGCCACAGCTTGTGCAAACGGTAAGATCAGTATTGCTCGCTATCTCCTCGAACATGGTGCCGACCCAAATGCTAATAATTCTGTAGCTTATTGGCGCGCATATAAAAATAGGCGACCGAAAACTCTCGAACTTCTTTTATCGTATGGAGCTAGACCAGCATGAGTGACCTTATTCAATTCTTTGAAGCGCTTGAAGACGACGAGGAGGGGGAAGGTGATGTATCTTCATTTGATGCTCCTCTCGATCTGCCTAAGCGAGTAGTTCAAGAACTCTGCAAACAGTGGGGTATACCTGAACCACACCTTAATCTGCAAGTATATTCCAATCAGGACGAATACTCATATACACGTCCAGGGGAACAAATAGATACTACAGGGAAGGACGGAATCTACACTCAGTATAAAGAAGCATATGTTAAAACATGGTGGAGCCCTCTTCCAGCTCCGTCTCCTTTTTATCAGCAGCTACTTCCCCGAGCTTGGCTCCGGATTCAGCATATCCTAAAAACTGGATATATTGATATTAGCCTTTGCTGGGGAAACAGTCAAACACGTGTACTTGCTCAATTTAAGCTCGGTAAGACAGGTAAACTAGGTATTCGAAAAATATTGAAGGGAGGAATTTAATGAATGGTTTAATCCATTTTTTCGAAGCACTCGAGGATGAAGAAGACGAACTAGGACCCGAGTATGATCTAGATGCTCCGATGCCGGGGTACGCTCTTGTGAGACGAGTAATGTTACAGATGGCTGAGGATAACCAACTTCCTGCCTTTTTTGCAGATTGTAGCCCAAACGGTAGTGAGACGTTTCCAGTAGATGCTGATGATCTAGATCTTATGATGTCCGAAGGTGTTGGTAATATTCAGATCTATGAAATCATGCTTCGAAATGTACCACCTCTACTTGATCTCGCCTTTCCCAATCTTGTTCTACGTTTTATCTTTCATGATTCCCCAGACGGTAATATCGATGTAGCTATTACACATACACGTAAATCAAGTGATGCAGTTTCAGATCCTCGTGCTGTAGCATCTTTTAAGGTTATAGCCCGGTACCACGAAGGCGATAACGGTGAGCTTGTAAAAGACCCGATTGGAGACCCGTTTAGGGGTTGGAATTCCTAACACCGGTAACATAGTAACCACTACCACCTACAAGTCTCTTCCTTATTTTAGACCAAGAACACGTCTTAGAATTATCCTCTCTAAATACGATCTACTACTAGGGGAGGTTTGACCTATTTCCGTACTAACTAATTAAATAGTTGTACTGGAGGAGCCTGTGAACTATGTAGATCTATACGAAATTCGTCATATGCTTGAAGATGTAATACGTCTTGTTGAAGCAGCTAACTATAATGCATATGTAGATAAAGAAACAGGTGAACCGCTTCTTTCTCGTAAAGAGTTTGATGAAGTCTGTTCTATTGATCCTACCCCCACTAAAACATATGCTAAATGGCTTCTTTCTCAGTATCTTAAAGCTAAAAAAACCGGCGAAGCTGAAGGAATAGATCCAGACGAAATACATCGTCTGTTTATTGAAGATGGTGAAGCTCGCGTAGGCCCCGCTCTCTCAGTTTTTAACGATCTAAAACGTAATCCTGAAAAAGCAAAAGAAGACGGTATCAATCTTGATATTGGTGCATACACTATTCCTAAACTTGAAGACCTAGCTACTAGATATGCAAATAAGAAAGATCAATTTATATCTAAATCCGCAGCAGAGAAGGATGCTAATATAATCTACGAAGATGAGCATTGGAAGATTCTTATTCCCAAATCTCATCTCGCTGCACGTAAATATGGCACAGGTACGCATTGGTGTACTGCTGTAGATAACCCGGCTCACTATGATAGGTACACAAAATCTGGTCCTCTTGTTATTATCATAGACAAAACAAAGCCCGCAGTCACTCCAAAGAGAAATCAAAACACCAACGGTGGACTAAAGTCTCACCGATGGCAGATTCATGTTAGCTCTAATCAATTCAAAGATGCAGCTGATACGGAAGTACAAGATCGAGCAGCAGTTCTTCAACTACTACCACCTAAAGCAAGAGAGGCTCTTGCCAACGTAGGTGTTAGTCTAGAGACGTATCGACTCTCTGATATCTTCAGTTATCAGAATAGAGAAAAGGGTATTAACGCTGAAGAAGTTAAGCAGCTTCTCGCAGCTGGTGGTGACCCACATATTCAGAATGAAGCAGTCCTTAAATGGGCCGTTAGAGAACACGAAACTGAGATTGTTGATCAACTTATTAAAGATCCCCGAACGAGTCGTGAAGTTCTTGCCAATCTTGTAGCAGACGCTGTAACTTCATTTAATTTTGTATTTGTACATACGGTTGTAGATACTGTTGGTCCTGATGCTATAAATGCTAATGGTGCTGTAGCCCTTGTTAACGCATGTACATACCCTATGAGTCTTGAAGAGTCTAAAATATTTGAAAAAGCTAAAAAGGCAGTCGGAGAAAATATTAAAAAGAAGGGACACATATCATCACGAGACGCTGTTGAAATAGCTTTAGGCCCTACCGGGATCGCACAGTATGATCAGCTCAACGAAAACGTAAAGGTATACTACGAACGAATGTTCCCAATGATTCGATACCTTGTTGAACATGGAGCTGATGTGAATGGTCGTGATAATAAGGCACTCGGTAATATATGTATGTGGAGTAACGATACCGTTCTTCAGATTATAGAATATCTGATTCAACACGGGGCCGAAGTTAACGGGAACCGTTCTTTTGCGTACTGGCAAGCATATAATAACTTTCGTCCGAAGGTGCTCAAGCTTCTCACATCTCACGGTGGTCAGAGTTATTTAAGTTCTCTTGGCGAAACCAGAAGATTTCGGGCTAACGTATAGATAATGACGTATATTACCTGTATGATGCAGGTATTAGACTATTTCAGACAGCTCTACAAAAATGAAACAGGATACGAAATCTCCACAGACCCAACAGTTGCCCAAAGACGATTCCCTCCTTCCTATGTTCTACACAATGGTGTACGTGAGCGAATCGGGGAATATGAGTCTCATCCAACCTGGGAATACGTTCGTTGGTTAGAATCCCGCCTCTCTAAGTGTGAAAGAATTTCAACATTGTCAGAGGCAGACAACGCTACAACCACTCACAACTGATGTCATATTTCCTTTTGCGAGAAAACCTTGAAGTCTTTGGCTTCAAGGTAGCTCATATTATATGTTTGAATTGAAGGAAGGTAAGAAACATCTGTATATTGATGAAAAGAAAGCCATTGTGAAATGGATGCATCCCGATGAAGCTAGCGTTAATTTTGCTACGCACGGCGAGATGCCCGATCAATTTGCAACCGCGGAAGAGTATCTGAAACATGAGCTCTAAAAGAGTTGCAAAATATATTAGCTCACAAGGAGAAAAGCATGAGCATGTATGATCAGGTGATCGCAGGTACTGCTAACATCGACAAGGTTAGCAGGGTCGTCGTAAGTCTCTCTGGAGGCCTTGACTCAACTACTCTTCTCTATCTTATGGTAAAAAAACTTGGAAGAGAAAATGTATATGCTTTAAGTTTTGCATACCAGCAGCGACACGACATCGAACTCATTCAAGCTCAAAAGACGACAACGAAGCTAGGCGTCATCCACAAGGTGTTGGATATATCCTTCCTTGGCGAAGTCACTAAGGATGTATCGTCTATGGTTAAGGGAAAGGTGAGTACCCCAACTATGGAAGATATTCTCGGGGAGCCTCAACCGTCTACATATGTGCCGAATAGAAACATGATACTTGCCTCAATCACCGCAGCGTTCGCTGAGTCTGTGGGCGCAGAAGGTATCGCGCTCGGCATACAGAAAATCGATAGCTATTCGTATTGGGACACTACGCCTGAATTTTATCAAGCCGTACAATCGGTCCTTCGACTCAATCGCAAGCATCAGATCCAGTTTATTGCGCCGTTTATTGCCTTATCGAAGGTTGATGAAATAGCTCTTGGTAACGAGCTTGGTGTTGATTATAGCGAAACTTGGACTTGCTATAATCCCCTTCAAAAAGAGGTAGACAGTTCATATGAAGAGGAACCAGCTGGCGGTCGCAACTCAATTCGACACTACCTTTACCTACCTTGTGGTACCTGCCCAAGTTGCTCGGAGCGTGCACAATCATTCAAGAAGGCTGGGTATGTCGATCCTATCCTAAATGGAGTGAGAGTGTAGTGTGTGGAATAGTCGGATCGCGCGATCCTCGTAAGCTTCTCAATATTCTCGATGAACTTTCAACTCGCGGTACCCGCGCATTCTCCGTTACACTTATCGATCTCCAACTGCTAAGCCTTGTTCATCAAATCGGAATGCATGAGAGGTATTCACGCGCTGCGGTTGAAACGTGTATCATCGAGATCGCTGAAGAAAAATTCGCAGTTCATAATCCATATTGGATAGTTCATCTACAGTCCCCTACAGCAATCAACTATTCATTTCATCCTGCTCGTGATGAAGCTACCCATTACAGTCTTTGGCATAATGGAATGCTTGAGTCCTCTGAGCTTGAGAAGTTCAAGGACGATAAGGGAGATAAGCCATGGGATACGGAACTTCTACTCAATCTACTTACAACAGGGGATATGAGGACTCCACCACGAATGCTCGACTCATTGCCGACTACAGTGGATCGACAACAGAATACATCACCGAATCCCTTACAATCTATATTGCCACAAATACAGCACCTCCAGAAATTCCAAGGATCATTTGCTTGTCTGTACCTCATCAAAGGCCAGGGTCTATACGCCTTTCGAAATCGTATTGCACCGATGTTTCACGACGAATACGGCACCGTGTGCAGCATCATGTTCTCAGGAGCTGAGAAAATGGATCCGAATACTGTCTATGTAATTCCTTCTATGGAGAAGATCTGTATATTTATACATGATTATAATCCTTTCGGAGTATAGATGTCTAAAATTAGAGAGCCCAATGCTTCATATGTTATGGATCCTGTAGAGATAGATGATTTCGAACGTCGCCTCCAGCAAGACTTTCCTCAGCTTGATCTTCATGTTTTATATTCCTTTTTGCGAGAAAACCTCGAAATCTTCAGTTTCGAGGATGAATCGCAACTAAATTCAAAAATAAATACAAGGTCAACCTTCTATAAAAGTGCCACTAATTAAATATGGGAACAATACATAAAGCGTTAAAAGTACGATTGTATCCAAACTCAAAACAACAGGAGATCTTAAATAAGACTCTTGGGAGCTGTCGTGCACTCTATAATATGATGCTTTATGAACGAATTCAAACATATAAGACTTGGAAAGCTTCTGGAGATACAGATGCGAGAAATCTATATAATCACAAGTACAAAACTGAAAAAGAATACAAAGAGGAGCACGAATGGTTAAGGGATTCTGTTGATTCTCAAGCTCTTCAACAAAGTCGAATTGACCTTTCTAAAGCATATCAGAACTTTTTCAAATCCTTATCTGGAAAACGAAAAGGAGCTAAGATAGGTTTTCCAAAGTTTAAGAAAAAGAAAGTTGGTTCATCATATCGAACTATGATGACGAATAATAATATTGCTATTGATTTTGAAAATCATAAAGTTAAACTTCCTAAAGTTGGCTATGTGAATTTCAAAGATTCGAGAACAGAGATTGAGGGTATTATCAAGTCAGCTACTGTTAGTAGAACACCGACTGGAAAATACTTTGTTTCTCTTCTTATTGAACAAGATTTGGAGCTTCAAGGGGTTGTATTAGATTCGATTAACGAAAACCAAGTAATCGGATTAGATGCATCTCTTGAGTCCTTTTTTGTTGATGATAAGGGAAACAGCCCTGCTTATGAAAGGTTATACCGAAAGTACGAACCTCTTCTGAAAAAAGCTCAAAGAAAATTGAGCAAGAAAAGAAAAGGTTCGAAAAACTGGTATAAAGCTCTTCATAAAGTGAATCTCATTCATGAAAAAATCACAAATAAGAGAAAAGATTTCACTCAAAAGCTATCAACTGAATTGGTTACGAACTATACAGTACTAGTAGTCGAACATCTTTCTCTTAAAGAGATGAGTCAAGCATTACGTCTAGGGAAATCTGTAATGGATTTAGGTTATTCGGAATTTGTAAGACAGCTCTCTTACAAGTCCCTCTGGAATAACAAGATATTCATACAGGCTGATAAATGGTTTGCTTCTTCAAAGACTTGCTCAATTTGTGGTTACAGGAACAAAGATTTGCAACTCTCTGATAGAGACTGGACGTGTCCAAATTGTGGAACAGGTCACAATCGAGATCAGAATGCAGGGATCAATCTTAAAAATTACGGTTTGAAAGAATTAGGGCTGGGACAGCCCGAATTTAAGCCTGTGGAGATATTGATGCACGAGGTCAAGTCGATGAAGCAGGAAGCCCTGAAATCTTTAGTTTCAGGGTAGTTCACGATACGATTCATTCAGAAATACAAAAGCTTATGGAAGGAGATGCGAATGAATAAATACACAGATTTAGATCGTTCTGAGTTCGAGAACGTTATCAAGAATGATCTACTTACAAAACTAGTCGGGAAACCAATTGAAGAGTGTTTCGAGACCACAAATGATTTTCTTAATCCGTATGTTGAAGCTGGCTATATTGAAGGTTTTGATACCGATGTAGACGAAACTCAACACACATTCGAAATTACAACGTATTTTTCGGATGAGACATCACTACTTTTTCGAACTGCAGAGAGAGTAGGAGTTATCGCGTGAATCATATTGTAGTTGGTGATCATTGTGTTTTTGATAAAGACACAATTCCTGATGTTCAGAATACGAGAAAAGACTTCTACGCTACACCAATCAAGAAGGTTGGTGTACGTAATATAGAAGCTCCTATCCTCGTCTGGCAGAAGGATGAAAATAGAGCGATTCAAGTCCATGCGACCTTCTCAGCGTATGTAGAGTTAACTGAAGAGAGTAAGGGAATCAACATGAGCCGCTGCGGTCGAGTAATTATGGCTCAGGCTCGTAAGCACATAGATATCGATGTGGCTAATATGCATTCACCTACGTTCAATCTCATGGAAGCTATTGTTCGTGATCTTCAGGAACAGCATGGATCTAAAACAGCATATGTCAAATGTCGTTTTGCCTATCCATCCTGGACAAAAGTGTACGCATCTAAACTTGATACTGTCGAGTACGTCGATGTTGTCTGGGAGGCGATCGCTGACGGAGTAGACATAACCGAACTCTTAACTGTCGAGAATGTAGGTATTTCTCTATGCCCGTGTTCGAAGGAGATGTCACTACTTCTCAATAATCTTAATAGGCGCGAAAAGCTACTATGGCAGGAGCTTCGTAACACAATACTGGATGATCCGAAAGCCTGTGGGCTTGTTGAGAAGATAGAACACGCAGGTTTCGGAGCCCACAATCAACGCTCCCACGTAGCTATAACTGTTCAGCTTATCCCGGGTCGTCAGCTATGGTTCGAGGATCTCATTGCTATCACCGATAAAAGCTTCAGTGCTCCTATCCGTGCAATTCTCAAACGTGAAGATGAAAAGATTGAAGGTGAACTTGCGTATCTTGGTGGCTTCTACGATGATAATGGCTTCAATGAAGTCGAAGGTACTGGTCCAAAGTTTGTTGAAGATATTAGTCGTGATGCTGCTCGTCAGCTTGACGAGATTCTTGATAAAAAGATCAAGGACTACGTCGTTCGGGTCTTGAACGACGAAAGTATCCATTCTCGCAATTTACAAGCTGTAGCAATATTAACTGCTGGTAGGCAATTACAGTAAAAAATGATAAGACCTCTTTCATAGTTGTACACTAATTATGGAAAAGGTTCTTTATGGAAAATTATTTCTATGTCTATGTATTTACGGATGGCGGTAATCCTGCTGAACTAAGTGATGAGTGGCAGTTAAAAGATCATTTATTACTTTTCCGTCCTATCTATGTGGGTAAAGGAAAAAATGGAAGAATCTACGAACACTTTGCTCCGTCTAATCTTCAAAAAGAAACTCCGTTTTATCGAAAACTACGAAAGCTAATTCGCGAGAATCATTTCGACGATACGCAGCATATTGTAAAAATCTATGAGAATCTTACACAAGATGAAGCTTGGAAAAAAGAAGAGGAACTAATAGCTTATTGGGGACGAAAAACTGTAAAGAATGAGGGTTGGGGATTGCTGTACAACACTGCTCGCGGTGGTAATGGGGGAGATACTCTCACAAACACTAACCGAGACCGCGCAAAAGAAGCTCATAGAAAAAGAATGCAAATTGTTGTTAATGATGCTTATCGTAAAAAGTGTTCAGAAGCACATATCGCATTATGGCAGAACAGAGATGCAATTAAGACTGCTACTCATATAGAGTCCATTCGAAAACAAAGTAGGGATAAAACAATTAGGAGTTTGCAAAGATTTCTAAAAAAAGAAATCGATCATATTGTGTATACAACTCCATATGGAACGTTTGAGAATCTTCGGACAGGCAGGCTCATAGTAGAGAAGCAACTTGGTCAAACGATAGCGCAATCTGGGTGGCGCTTATGGTTCTACGAATTCAATAATAATAAGATAGAGCGAACAAGGCTTCGTCGACATGTTGGAAAAACAGGGAACGAGATGATATCTCAAGAACGAAGCCCTATTTGGTATCGCTACCCTTTTCTTCAGCAATATGAAGGGAAGACATTTTATCAAGCAGGCTTCTATATCGAAGTATATTACAAAGACCAAAGCAAAGAAGCTCTTCATGGGGAGCTAATAGGAAGGAATCTTCAGTGAGTGAAGTAGCAGTAGAGGAATCAATAACGGAAAAAATTAGATAGTATGAGGAGAATAATATGATTGAAGTTGCAAAAGCACCGGATGGAACATACTCATATGTTGCTCGTGATCCGAAAGGTGAAATTATCGTTCTGGGGGATGGTTGTGAGAGTGTAGATGTTGTTCGTGACTTTTTCTCCGATCTTGTCGCGTGTGCTACAGATACAAAGCCATCTCGGCTCGATGTACATATCAAGATTATTAGTGAGATTCCAATTCCAGGCGACAGGGTAAAAATAAATGTTGAGGGAATTGGCGGATTACAGGAGATGATGGCCGCTGTAGATGAAAAACGTATAGATACTACTGATTCTGTTAATAAAAAAACAGTTTCAGAATCTGAGTTCCAAGCTGGTGAGCCTCAAACCGTTGCTAAAAAGGTCAAATCTAACAAGAAGAAGGCGTCAAAATGAAGTTAGATGTATCTGAGATGTTCGCTTCTCTCCAGGGAGAAGGGCATTCATTGGGTAGCCGAGCAGTATTCATTCGCTTAAGTCGATGTAACCTTTGCTGCGGGTGCGGTGATCTTCGTGAAAAGGGACTCGCTACGTGGACCTGTGATAGTCAGCTCCAGATGAAAACGTTTACTGAGTATGAACCACACGATCTTATTACTGAGATCGAGAAGAAGTTTGGTGCAGAATATATGAACAAGATTCTTACCGGAGACATTCGTATCGTTATTACCGGTGGTGAACCTGCTTTGTACGCTGAGCCTCTTATTCAGTTCCTCGACATGGTTGATAAGATGGCTGTAGCCTATCAAACTCAGGTTCTTAAGTTTCCTCAGAATAAACTTAATCCACCTATTTATGAAGTAGAGACGAATGGAACTATTTTCAGCGGCTCACAAGAGTTCTATCAACGCTTCTCATTCGTTAACTGCTCGCCTAAACTAGCTTCATCTGGCATGGCTAAAGACAAGCGTATCGTTCCATTCGCACTTGTTGAGATTGCAAAACATCCATACTCTAGCTTTAAGTTCGTTGTATCAAAGCCAGAAGACTGGGACGAGATTCAACGAGACTTTATTGATCCTGGGTACGTACCTGTTCACCGGTCGCGTATTTTCTTGATGCCAGCTGGAAACACCCGTGAAGAGCTCGTCGAGTCAAGCCAAGTTGTCTGGCGTATGGCAGAAGAGACGGGTTGCACCGCAACTACGAGACTGCAGTGTTGGACGTGGGGCCCAAAGCCAGGTATTTAACAAAGTGAAACCCCGCAATTTGCGGGGTTTTTCTTTGATATACGCCTATCTCTAGTCCTTCACAGAGTCGAAGTCTGTAATCAGAGTTTTAGTCACTTCTATAATATCTCCGATAATTAAGTTCTTTTTAGTCTCTACATACTCTTTAGCTTCATCTGCATCTCTTGCTCTGACAAGCATTCTACGATGGACTCCCGAACGATCCCGATATAGAACGTTGTAGATCCCAAAATTCGGAGCAGGAAACCCAGAGATATCCCCAGAGGGATCTTCCTCGTCTTCGAGTGATTCGAAAAATCGTATAAGTTCAGTTTTCACCTTAAACTCTCCAATCTAATAGATCATGGTACCGCGGAAAACGTCTAGGTTGATTTCACTACCTAACCGACGCCCTCTTTTTTTAATAAGCTCTGCCAATATGGGTAGAATAAGTCGATCTAATTCTTCGTCCACCGAATCCTGTATTCCCTCATCAATATCGTCACCTAAGCCCTTATCGCGAAGATACTCTTCCACACGCGTATTGTGAGACAGAGCTAGCTCTGCTTGGGAGATTAGACGGTCGAGCTCACGACCAAGATAACGTTCGAATTGTTCGAGTGTTCCTTTAGGAAGAAAGATATCTTTACGATTTTTAGGTTCCGCAAAAGTGCTAATATCTCCAGGAGGATCCTCTTCGTCTTCGAGCGACTCGAAAAATATAATTAGAGATTCATTCATCTTCTTCATCCCAGTCTTCATCTTGTACGGTATCTTCAGCGCTATCGAAGTTAGAGAAATCACCAAGTCCTGTGTATACCTGAGTATTTTCATCAGTAGAATAGATCTCTATAATGTCCATATCGCTGTTCGAGAAGTTATTGAGAATCTCTTTCGGGTCATCAGTTTCGTAATCAGCTGCAACCTTCTCAAACGACCGACCTGTGAGATTCTCAATCACTATTTGAAGAGCTTCATCGTTACCGGGAGCAGTGAATTTAGCATGGTAGTATTCGTTTCCGTTAGGCCCGTATATTACATAGTCTATAAAGTAGTTTCTCCAACCTGGCTCTTCATAGCTTGAAACATCGCCATAGTCTTCTTCCTCTTCCCCTCTCTCTACGCTCTCACCATATGGTCTACGCGTATAGTACTGACCGGTTCTACCATACTCCGGTACACTGAATTCAGAGTCTGTATAGGTCTCTGGATCAGTACCTATTGGGATACTACTATCAGGTCTACTTAGAGTAGTCATTCCGGTACTAACAAGATCAACCTGATCACCAGGGAGCGATTCAGACCAATCTTTATCATATGGGTTCTTAGAGAACTGACTGAGGTAGTGTGTGACCATTGCATGTGCTGCAGCGTACGGTATTGCAAGGTCTTTAGAGATCTGCTGAACAGCTCCAGAGGTACCCATCGTCGGATAGTATTTGGTAAAGAGAGTCTGTACTTGTTGTTCTCGAGTATCGGTTGGTTGCACAAACGAAGAGGCTGGTACAGAATATGAAGCATCTGGAGGAGGTGGAATAGGAGATTCTATCGGTTGACTTTGTATTCGGCTTAGATCTTGAGCGATGTCTTCGGCGTTCTCATACAACCTGGTCTCATGAAGGATATCTCCATACGTCATTCTAGATTCCTTCTTGAAATCATACGCACCGTCTTCCACGGCAATTCGCTCACCGCAAATTTCGCAGTCAATGTATGCAACGTTACCATCGAGCTCTACAATCGGTCCCCTATGCGATTCACCTCGAAGAGTCTTCCAGGCTACAACCTTGCCGAGTAGGGGAGACGTAGCAAAGGCATCGGTATCCCCAAAGTCCTCATCATCGACGCTCTCTTGTAGCTCCACCGGTCTTTTCAAATACTTTCGAAGAATTGTTTTAAGCTGAGCAATTTGTCCTTTTCTTCTGATATCATATATTGTAGGACGCCCAAATATAGTTCCTTCCATTTGAAGTTCTTCTAATAGTTCATCATCATCTATTTCCCAGATTTGAAAAATATTGGGGTACGGATTATCTTCATTCGTTTCCCCTCCAACTATAAACGTGATACCGTGGGTATTGTCAATACTTGAAAACTTTAATAATAAACCATCCTCATCATCTGGATTATCCGAAACAGAATCGAGTTTTAGTTCTCCTTCACTAAGAGTCATAACGATTCGTTGAACTTGCTCTACCAACGACTCCGGAGTAGCTGGGGCTGCGAATTCGGAGATATCCCCAACATCTTCATCTTCTACACTTTCGTTAAATCGAGTTTCAGTATCTAGCTTTATCCATTGACGAGGTAGCATAAGATACCTACCTTCATCGCCGTACTCTTGATCTAAAAATATAAAGAACCAGGGTTCATCGGTGACCCAGGGAAGTTCAGGAGCAGAAACCTCCTCTAGAATTTCTCCAGTTAATCCATTATAACCCATTCCATACATATATTCGGCTTCTTCAGCATCACTATCTGGAACATCAACAATAATACGCTGGCCAGGTAAGCCTATTGGGGTAGGAAACGAAGAAATATCATCTTCATCTTCTTCGTCTTCCCCGCTTTCTCGAAATCTACTTATATATTCCAACAAAGTCTCACTAACAGGTTCTCTGTTAACCCTACTTCCATAAATTAGATTACCTTGTTTATTACGCATGTGCTTTTAATGCCTCCACAACTCGATTAAACATGTATTTTAGACTTGATACAATTTCAGCATTTGAGCTAGGAACCATGACCATTCCCTCTTCCCCGTCCATAAGTTCCTGACTAAGAGTTTGAGTTAGTTCGCGAACGCCATTTATAATCTGTATCTCAAGATCTGGAGCTTCATTATATGTGTTCATGAGTTCGCCTATTTTTAAGAAAAAGTCAGCCAAAACAAACGTACTGCCGTCTGATAACATATCGGCCGCTTGATCTAAAGCTAGTACACCGGGGTATCTGTGATCTTCATCTACAAATTCCCACTCCGGCTTAGATGGTGCCTGGAAAGATGAGATGTCCCCCGGAGCATCTTCTACTTCATCTATTTCTTCTATAAGTCTTTGAAGTTCAGTCATAAAAACCTCTTATACTAGTTAGTAACCGAACAAAAAAAAGAGGGCCGAATGGCCCTCTTGATTAGAGAAAGATGTTCTCTGATTATGCGATTTCGGGGACTACCTCGTTTGCAGATTCGGTAGCTACGGTAGCCTCCGGCGCTTCCACAAACACACTCCCAGTTTCAATTTTCCGGACTTCCTTCCCCTCACGTTCGAATTTTGCCTTAGTTTTTTCAACCATACGGTTCATACGAGCTTTTTCTTTAGCTCGTTCCCGAGCAGCTCGCTCTTCGTCGGTAAGGCGTGGCTTACGCTCAACTGCAGCTTTAACTTTTATCGTTTTAGGATCGAGATCCCAACCAGGTACCTTGTTGCCGAAAAGTTCATCAACGAGCCGAATCACAGAGAGGCGAGCCTCTTTGCCAGCTTTTGCATCGAGAAGGTGAACCATCGGCCCTGTTTTCTCAGAAGCATGATATGGCTTGGTCTCTCGTTTTGTCTTTACATTGCGAACAGTCCCATCTTCGCCGATCTCGAACTTGTCTTCGAATCCTGGAATCCCCTTATACTCCATATTTCTCTCCTTCGCCCTAGGGCATTCTTGTTTGTTGTGGTTACGTAAGAGACGTTTACTTTCCCTATCTCTCACCTACACATATAATATCGAGCGTAAGAGACAAAAGTCAAAATCTCTAATGTTTTTTTTTATTTCCTTGTGAAATAAAGAGTTATTAAAGCAGTAGCTATTTATACTCTTTTTTGCGAGAAAACCTCGAAATCTTTAGTTTCACGATAGTTTACAACGTATATTATCTATTGAACAATACCTATATTTTAAAGGAGATGCAATGACTATAACTAAAGAGCTTGAATGGGATATGGGACATCGTGTTCCAGGTCAAATGAAAAACGGTACGCCAGGCCCTTGCTCATCACCGCACGGACACCGATATCGTGTAGAGGTAGGTGTTGCTGGAGAGGTTGTTGGGATCTCTGGTGATCCGCAAGAGGGTATGGTAATTGACTTCACAGATTTAAAAGAAATAATGATGCAAGACGTTCATGCTCGTTTTGATCACGGCTATATGATCTATGAGCATGATGAATTCCTTCCGTATTTTCAACCTATTGCTGCTGCTGGTAAAAAGATTATAGTTGTTCCCTTTGTCCCGACAGCGGAAAATATTGCTAAGCATATTTACGAACTTATTCAGCCTAAGTTAGCAGACAAGAATATTAGACTTAAATATGTTCGAGTTTGGGAAACTCCAACGTCTACAGCTATCTGGGAGAGATAATGGAGCTTCAATATTCTATAGAAGATGGATACGATACTGACGAACCGAGACGAGGAACAGAGCATTCGGCAGGACTCGATATCTATATTCCTCGACTTACGCCACGGTTTATAGAAGATCTTCGAGATAAAAATAAAAGTCAAGCTCGTATTTCTTCTCTTGATACGGATCCAACTATCAAACAGCAGTCAAATGATTTATATATCCCAGAGCATGGACGTATTATCATTCCGACTGGCCTCCGATTTAACATTCCATCTGGAACGTATCTCGAGGTTGCCAATCGAGGATCAACAGCAGCTTTACAAGGGCTCATATTTGGAGCCCATGTTATAGATGAGGATTATAGAGGAATTGTTTTTATCAATCTTATTAACACAACGTCGTACGCAGTTCACCTAAAACCCGGCACAAAGCTCGTTCAGCTTATTCATAAAGAGTATATTAAAAGTACACTCAAACGAGTACCTCCAGACGCACTCTACGAGGGACTACCGCCATCCGGTCGAGGGGACGGTGCGCTCGGCCACACAGGACAATGAATGATCGAGATTGAAGCTAAGATACGACATCCAGGAGCTGTATTAGACTTAGGTCGTATAATTCATGAGAATTTAGTTGTTCCGCGTAGGTACATTCTAGGGACCGAACCACTTGTTTTCACGATGGAAGATCGATATTTATACGACTCAAAAGGCGCTACTGTTCGTTTTCGCAAAGAGCACTTCGCCAGTCTTGTGACAGATCTCTCCTCTCTCAAGTACCTCATCACCATCAAAGAGAAAACAGTAGTAGATGGTGTTGAAATCAACAAAGAAGATGAACGCGAGATTAGCGAAGAGGAAACTACTCGACGTATAGAAGAGTACTCTCACCAGGGTTTTGAGGATCTCAGATACACAAAGACAAAGACAGGGATGTGCTATCGGTTCACAAACGACATCACTATCAACGCAGAAGCTGTATTTGTTATTCGAAATACGGAAATCTACTCAGTAGGTCGCTACTTTGAAGTTGAACGAATTCTTCCAGACAATTCTTCTCAGGAACAGATTCAGGACGCCCGTAAACACGTATTAGAAACGTTAGAAGCACTTGGTCTTGATACAACCCAAATTGAATCTCGATCCTGGAAAGCTCTTTGTGAAGAAGCTCTTTCGAACGAAAAGGCTACATATCATAAGCAAGGATCTGATTAAATCTCTCGCAAAGAATAATGAACAAGATACTTAGGATACGCCGTAAAGTGATCGCGTGATATAATTCGAGACGCTTTCCTCTAAGGGAGCGTCTTTCTTTTTGGCCCGACCAACCGTTCGAAATTCTTCTGGAATCTCCATCTTGTTTAGAACAGCCTGATATAGATCCCAGGCGAGGTCTCTATTGTCGGTATCTACACCCGCCGAAAATGAATCAAAGTCCTCGAGAGCAGCGAAAAATCGAAGCTTAGTTGCTGACATACCTTTGATATCGTCAGCATCAGGATCGCGGTCGCCAATAGATTTAACATTAGCAGTAACTCGATACCCAGGAGGTTGTGCGTTATTGTAGCGCTCGATAAACTCCGTAAACTCTAGTACACGATCGGATCCAGCGATGAGAAGGATATCTTTTTTACCTTCGGTAGCGAGGTTAATGAATAGATCTGAAAGAGTGCGAATACTATCATCTGCGATAGTGATGTTAAAGCCTTTTTGATCGATAATCCGCTTTAGAAAGTTTTTCTTTTCTTCGTATGAAAGAGGATTGCGAAGCTCTGAAGCGAGAATTTGAGCTCGCTCTTTAGGATCTGTAATATCAACAGTCTTACGATACGCACGTCTGTAGTCCACAGGGGCATTTTCAGAATGAGATAGGCCAAGGATAGCTTCATATCCGCTTTGTGCATACATATCAAGTGCTTCGAGTAGGAGAGTATGCCCGCGAGTAGGTGGATTGAAGCGTCCAAAAACAACTGCTACTTTCATATTTAATTAGTAGTCAGATGGGGTAAGACCGTTGTGGAGCAGGAAGCTCTTGTAGTGCTGTTTGGCTTCTGCATTTACTGCGTTATATCTATCGTAGGTAACATGTTCGATTAGTTCCTCCGGCACCGTACCCTCATGAATATCAGTCAAAGGAATATGTGGTAACTGATGATACTCAGCTAATTCTAAGACTCGAAGATCGGTTGTTAGGAGGAGAGATGGTGTACCTGCAAGTGTTGCCATTACACTACCGTGAAAACGAGTACCGACCACAAAATCAAACGTAGTTAAATATGCTTTCCATGCATCGATGTCTACGAAATAGTTAAGATTTCTTCGGAACCACGTTCGTAATTCATCTGGAGTAGGATTTGTATCTGCGTAATATGTGTACTCGAATGTACGAGCTTTCGCAGCTTTTAACCGATTAGGATCATATATCCAGGTTTCAAGTTCTTCATCAGTAACATCGTATCTATCTACTAATAGACGAAGCTCACCTTGAGCTACATACCCTTGAGCATACTTCCAACTGAATTCGAAAAGGTTTCGAATCGACTGACGCCACGTACCGTGAAGGGTACAATGAGTTGCTATTCGAGATAGATTCTCGAGGGGACGAAGAGGAGCTGCAGGACCGAATAACGATGGACAGCCGATTACATCAACCGAGTACCCTTGTTTCCTGAGATACTCAGCTGTCTTATAACCTCGAACACCAATAGATTGTGAGCGTACTCGAGCGAGATCGAGAAGACGCTTACAATCACGAGACATATTCATTGTACGAAGAGTATCTTCATCGTTTGCTTGAAGACCGATAGAAATTAGAACGATTGAAATTGGATAAGCTTCAAGTATATCGAGGATCTCACCGTACGACCATTCTTCTGAGACCATATTAGCCATTGGTAGAACGAGAACATCGAAGTTCTGCATAAACCGCTCTGGGCGTTCTAGAAGATCGTGATAAATGTTAATCGGAGTACAATTTTGGATTTGATTGCCAATCGTTTCTAAAAAAAGAATATTACCAGTATTATCTGGGTACGCAATTAAATTACGAAGTCCTCGAAATGGCTCATCGTAAAGACTAGATCGATAGTTGTTGATAATCGCCGGTCGTCTGTACATTATCCTCTCCATATTGTAATGTTGTGCTGTTTTTTCCAAGCATCATATTCGCGGCGAACCACATCCGCCCATGCTCCTGCTCTATCTGTCCACGTAGCACTATAGAGATGCAGTGCATAATTGTATGCACCGTTCGGCTCATCATCTAACACAAACGTACATGCAGGCTCTAAACGAATCTTTTCACCGGACAATTCGATTGTTTGAGGCATCCCATCTGGTTTGAATCCTGTAAGCTCTTGAAGAACTCTCGTTATAACGTGAGGTCCAGTACCGACATCGTTTACGAATCTGTCATGATCATAGAAAATGACATTTGTAAAAGATAGATTCTGATAGTATTCGAGAACCTTACGCATAATAAGCGAGCCCTTGCGAGCTCCAATGAGACCAACATTTAACCAGTAGGCGCTTTCATATCCTATGACGAAGTCATATTGACAGAACGGAGTAATGTCTCTCTTTAAGAGGCAGTCTGTATCAAGCCAGAAGCCTCCGTACCGATATAAAACATCCGCTCGAATTGGATCTACGGCAATTCCAAACTTGCGAGCAGCATACGCTTCTCGAAGTAATCGAGGAGCATTCTTAGATTTTAGATCGATATTAGTTTCATTCCATTCTTTAATCTCCCACTCATCATCGAGATATTGTTTCCAAGTATCAATAAGCGGAGTAGGTTTAGGTGCGTCTCCTAACCATACGTAATGAATAATCTTAGGAATGTGACCATAATAATTAGGGTGGAGATCGATGATTTCTCGATACAGACGAGCGTGTCGTTCCTTGTTGGATGTAGCTTCTTTAAGCATTGATGTATCAGCATGTTTACGGTAATTTAACCACGTAGTAAAGCATTTCTTGAATACAAAGCCGTGTTCATGTAATCGAATCCAAAACTCCATATCTTCGAATGCTGTGAGTGTATCCGAGTAACCTCCAACGGATGCCCAAGCTGATCGTTTGATCAATGCAGTACATACAATCGGATTACGACGAAGGGTCGTCTGCCTATCCCAATCTATCTCTTCAGATATATCCGGAGGCCACCAACCGTCATGAGCGCCAAAGAGCTTGGCGCCGACGTAGACTACATCAGCATCTATTTTTCTTGTCTCTTCAATGAAGTTCGGTTGAAGAAGATCATCCGCATCTAAAGGAATAACATACTCTGTTGTAGCTAAACCGATACAGAAGTTCCTGGCAGATGGAAGGAGCTTTCGACCTGAACAGATTGCTCGAATACGAGGATCAAGATTTTCGATCTCACGTTGAAGAGCCCAAGAATCTGCATCCATAAGGAGAATGATTATCTGTTTTGGCAACCACGTCTGGTCTAAGACGCTTTGAACAGTTTCTCTTAGAAACTTTGATTGCTTATAACAAGGAATAACGACTGTTACTGAATTATCAGTAGAGACAGTTGGAAGCTCGTCTGCTTTAGCCAGTTTAACAATGTTGTTACCTCGAATTTTTACCATACAGTGCCCTGTTGCGGAGCTTGAATCCTTGTTTCCAGTATGCTGCTTTTTCAGCTAATTTATATAGCTGTTTATTAGTAAGTATAAATCGATCAAGCTTCGGTGCAATCGGGGTTTGCGTATGCTCTGTTGTGCCTGCTCCAGCGCTATGACGAACTTCACCGAGAATATTCGCTTCTATCTCAGTAGGAAATTCGACCAGTCTAAAGAACGGACGAATCCAGTTGATCGATTCAAGGGTTGATACTGGTACTGTACGAAGTATCGGTAACACGGTATCAAAGAATTCTAATGTAGCTGCCCGCAGTTCTTGTAGTTCTACTACTTCTTTTATGTCTTCTAAAACTGGTTGACCGTCTAGATAGCCTAATGTTGTTCCATGCGGAGCTGACAAGACGTCTTCGAGAAGTTCGACACCGCCAGTCTGAAGTAGTTTAGGTAGATCAGCGAAGAGTTCGTTTTCATGATCACGAAGATAAGCAAAGAAGCTGTCATGGAGAGATGCTCGAGAATAGCTGTAATGATGCCATAGATTGAAGTAGTAACCATCGACGTCTACATCATCTATACAGTTCATAAGCTTTGTAAAATTCTGCTGCAATGATCCAAACCATCCAAGATCAACAATAGCGATCTTTTTTCCTCGGAAGCGTTTGAAATACTTGAGAGCTTCTTCTTTTGCACCCTTTGAGTTTTGAATAATGATAGAATAGAGCTGCCGAAGGAGAAGATCAATACGAGGATCCCCACCTTCTGCAAGATCTTCTTCTGATCTAAATCCGCACGCTTTGATTTCACCGATAACTACTGCTGCATTATTGATTCCATAGAGCTTAAGCCATTCACGGACAGGTCGTACTTCATGACCGGCTACCATACGAGACAGCTTATACACATCGATATCGAACAGAGCAGGAAGAGTAACCGCTACACGGGAAATGTAAACATAGTCGATAGGCGGAAGGTTAGTAAAGAGTTTATTATCATCAGGTTCGGGTTCATGTAGGTGTCGATCAATAGCTGAATAAAAAAGAGCACTATCTCGAGCGAAGAACAGAATCCTATCATATTTCTTCTTTTCGATTTTAGATAGCATCCAAATAAGGAATCCGGTAAGAAGGGGGCCATACGCTTGTAAACCAATAAGTTCGAGCGGAGATCGATCTTTCTTTTCCAACCAAAGTTTTGTGATGACGCCATCAATTATACTCTGAACAGTAGATGGGGTAAACGAGAACGTAGTTGGAGCACTATAGTCGTAATGCCAACCGGTTATATGAACCATGTCAGCCATAATTTTATCAGAGTATTCGTTGTCCCCGATATGACATATAGTAGCTGTTGGAAATATAGTTTTGACACATTCAAATAACCCACCATCAATATTTTTGCTTTTTCGATACTCACAGGATACAAAGATCTTAAGGGTAGATGTATCGTATCCGCAATGATTTAGAATGCGCTTAAGATCGTCTGCAGAAAGATACATATCTGACGTAATGACAATAGAGTGATTCGTTCGTCGTGCGTACTCAAAAACATCCATCATCTCTGGATCAGCATAGAGATTAGCTATCTCCATATCCAATTCCATTTGCATAAGATGTTTAACTACATCAGTTGGAATGACGAGCATTTCTTGAAGTACATCATAGATTTCTTCAAACGTAACTTCAGTATCACCTACATCCGACTCTCGTTCATTACGAGCAGTTTGTTCTGCCTGGCGACGAGTACTAGCGAAAGCTGTTCCGAGTTGGGGATAGTCTTTTGTAAGTGGGTGAGCCCGTAATTTTAATTCGAGAAGTTGAAAAATAGTGTAACTATCCCCACATACGCGATGTACGAGGGTATCAAACATATCAAATGAAATTACGGTATGAGTATCAATGAGATGTTGAAGTTCTTTTCGCACGTTTACGATCCCCTTCAATTATAGTCTTGAGTTCATGAACTTGGTGCTGTACTTGGTGTAGTTGCTGAAAGATTTGATCTATTGGAAGATTCATAAGAGTACCGATTCCACCAGTACGTAAATATTTGTTCTGTATCATTTGTCGATACACCTCGCGCTGAAGTGTACGATCGACTTCATGGATAGAGTTTGCATCTGACCCTGCCGCTGCTATACGCTGATGGTAGAATGCGAGGTAGTTTGGAATGAGAGCTATATCGAAATGTTGAAGAAAGCGAAGATTGAAATCCCAATCACCGTAGACGCGGAATGTAGGATCATATTGACCCACTGTATCGATTGCTTCTAATCTATACATGAACTGGATTGGAGCGAAGTTTCGACGATCGTCGAGGATATCTGAGAGACGCAGTAGCCCAATCTCAGGGAGAAATGGAGCGTGAGGCTGTATGCGATCTGTTATAATTACATTTCCATCAATACGTTCAAAAACCACGTTAGCTCGACAGATAATACCATTCACTGTAGGAACAAGACGTCGATAGGTTTCAAACTCTCGTACCATAATAGAAAGAAATTCGGGGGACCACGAATCATCATCATCATGGATAACCACAAACTCTGCATCGATGTTTTTAGCAGCATCCAAACCCGCATTAGACGCTGCTTCCATGAAACCACCGCTGTTGATCGGTACCACAATTGTTCCGTTAACCAGCGTCATACCTTCAAGTGAACCGCCGTCGTTGACTATAATATGGACGTAGTTTTTATAGGTCTGGCTTGCCACAGAAGCGATCGCTCTTTTTAGAAGCAGAGGACGATCCTTAGTGCGAGTAATGATCGCTACTTTTTTAGATCCATCCATACGATTTCCCAAAGATATTGATTTTGCTGGTCTTCGGTATTGTGATGGTTACCTTCGCTGCCTTAGCAAAACCGAGGAGGAAAAAGAGACCATCACGCTGACCTGTATACCCATGTTCCATATCGACACCGAGGAAAACAATCTCTTTAGGATTGTTGGCAAGGGCTACTCCGGTCATCCAAGCGATAGAGCTTGAAAAGACCATTCCGTATTTTGCTTGTAGAGCATCGATGGAAAAGATCTCAGCATTAGGAGCGGCTCCAAGTGGACGAGGGAGCATAAGCTTTGATCCAAGTCCAGCGTAGTCGATTCCAGCTTTCCATTTTTCAACTGGATGGATTTCAAAAACCTTATCAACACGATGACTAGCTAAAACAGGATAGATTGTAGACACACACCAAATCTCATAATCTTTATGCTTTTCGTACTCGCGGATCATATCGTATCCATTTCCAGCGCCAATTATGACAATCCTCTTTGACATATAAACCCCTTCTGGTTAGTTAGTTGGAAACAATATATCCGTGCGAAGCTGACTAGTATACGGAACGACTACTTTGACTCCTTTCGCACGGGCGTACCCAAGTAGGTAGAAGAGACCTGGACGCTGAATAGGTAGTTCGGATTCATGAATCATGTTCACCCCACACAGTACAATTTCGGTAGCCCCAAGAAATAGAGCATACGCAAGCATCCAGGCAAACGAACTTGTAAGCGTACCAAATTCATTGATAAGCTCTTCTATCGGTAGCTGGTAGGCTTCGATGAACGGCTCCTGTACATGCTGCATAACAAGCTTACGATCTCTGTATGCCGAATGTGTATTCGCTGTCCATCGAGTAGATTCCTGATGCATATCAAATACAAGTGTAGCAAAATTAACTGCATTATAGATTTTAGCTACGCACCAAACATTCCAATCTGTATAGCGGTAATGATTAGCTAATTCTCGTCCTGCCGAGCCGCCGACGATGACAAACTTTGAACTTAGGAGTTTAGGTTCCATACGTCACCTCGAGCGAGCCCGCTGTATTTATCGATATTAAGTGTATATCCCAATGCTTTCAAGTAGCCTAAAATGTACATCATCCCATCACGCTCATCTCGTCCTTCGTGTTCGAAATTCAGATTAACCCCACGGAAAGCATATTCAGTAATACCTCGGTAAAGAGCGTACGCTACCATCCAGGCGAACGTATTGATGAGAGGGAGACCAGTCTCTTGGATCTTCTCAACGGGTAGAAGGTAAGAGTTATTAGTCCAGCCTGGGACCCGTCGAGGTACAATAAGCTTAGGCTGTGTGAATACTGTATTGAGTTTATATATAGTTCCTTTCTTTTTACGCCATGCTTCTGGAGAATGAATCTCAAATACAAGATCTATTCGAGGATCATTTAATAGTGAGTATACCTGAGGAATTGTCCAGACGTTCCATTCATTTGAGTCTATCAACTCAATAGCTCGATCCCAACCCTCTCCCTTACCTATAATAAGCACTCGCGATCCATGAAGTATCGGTCCTTGTTCCATGAAGATCCTCATATATATCTAACACTAATATACGTAAGGAGCTCTTTATGACAATCACTAAAGAAGATATATTGTTGATGTATGATTGTACTAACTGGTTCTTCAAGAATCGACCTGATAACGAGTTGAGAAAAGCTGAAGAGTACAAGTATGGTGAACTGCCGCGAAACTAACAATGTCACGGCTTCCCACTTCATCGATCGAACTGCTGTTTTTAATGACGGTTGCCTCCGTCGTTCTGATCTCCATGGGCTTGAATTTCCCCTGTCCCAGAGGTATTTTTGTGTCAAAGGCACAATTTATTCTAGCCGATTTGACTCGGGTTCGACACGCCTAAGCAGGTTTACGTACAGACGGTAAGAAATCGCTTCTCTGTAATGTAAAACCCATATTACTTGTTTATGTCGAAGACCACGTATCAGAAAACTTGGGTATCGTTTCCTGATAGGTAATTAGTGATACGTTTGAAAATGGGATTCTTGAATTGATTGTGATTCATCTTCGAAACTGAAGATTTCGAGGTTTTCTTGCGAAAAAGATTATAAAGCGTCCATATCTCTCAAGAAGGTGAGAGAGATACGGAGCGACTTCTGTATACCGCGGGACGATATGAACAGATGCCGCAGCCCCAACCGGATGAGGAAACGTAAATGTCATCGCCATACCAGGAAGGATCTCTTGTAGCATTTTTCCTATATTAGTTAGATCACGATAATTCAATTGATTGATCACTGTATTCGTATTGACATAAATGCCTGCATCAACTAGATTACGGATACCTGCTATCGTTTTTTCCCAGGAACCAGGTAAGCGAGTGATTGAGTCGTGTATAATCGGGTTAGCAGAATGTACAGGTACAAAGACAGAATCGATATAGGGAGCTATTGCTTTGAAGTATTCCACGTCACCAAGCTTTACTCCATTTGTTTGAATGTTATTGATACATCCACGCAATCGTATGTAGTCGAGTAGCTCAGCTAGTTCTGGGCGAACAGTAGGTTCACCACCGGTAACCACAATGATTGTAGTTTCTAAAGGAGCTTCATCTACTGTCTTCTTTAGATCTTCTAGAGAGCGATCGTTCGCAGATGGTTTCTTGTCTTCAGTGAAACAATGTATACAGCGTTCGTTACAGGTATACCCCATCCGCACTACGAAAAAAGATGGATTTTGATCTAGGAGAGCATCTATATTGAAAAGGTGATCAGGATTCCTAGCTTCAAAGAGAGCTATTTTCTGTTCAATTTCAAGACTAGGAAATCTCTGTTTAATTATCGCAATCTTATCTTGACGACTCATCATATATAATTTCATCGTCAGAATCAACATTTGGTGCAGGGTTCTGCCATACACTCTCAGGGGATTGGAACGGTATATTCATTTCTCCACCAACAGTATTCGTGAACTTGTCAAAACAGTCGTAGCATAGAACTTCACGAGAATTGGTATTAAGATTAGGAATAAACTCCCAAACTCCATCTTTACGCAAGCGATCTGTACGAATTTGAACTTGAACATCAATTCGAAAATCCTTAAATTCTTTACCACACCGCGTGCAGTTATACACTTCATTCATCTTGTGCCACCTTAAGTTTATTATCTTCTAGAGTAATTATAATACCAGCAACTGCTAGCTTTGATTGAATATTTTTTTTAATAGAGAATAATCGATCAGAAGCGACTATAGGTGTCTTCGTCTCTATATATACTCGAAGAATCTCTTCGAGATGTTCAACTACGTAGCGATAGAAGTCTTTATGCTGATCACAAACAATTCGAGTATCGATTCCATATGTTCCATATTTTGACCTGTAGAAGGCTTCACAGCCATGATCACAAATATAATCTGCATAGCAGGTATCGCATCCAATCTCTTTATAAACTCTGCTTTTCATTATGTTATACTCGATTACTTTTTTGATCTGATGAAAACCAGCAAAGTCGTAATCAAGAGCGTGTTGTACATATATTTCAGGAAACTTTTTAGAATACCTATCACAATAATCCATCTCACCATCCGGCTCGACTGCAATCATGTGTATCCCCGCACCACACCACTTCGTTCCACAGCCAGATCCAGATTCGTTACTGTGGTATGTAATAATATCAATAAGAGATTTTGTTAAAAGCTCGTGGGTGTGGTGTTCCTGAGTCTTCTTACGCTGAAGAAAGCGTTCTAGCTCTGGCTTCCAGACTCGTTCGAACATCTCTTTACCAGTAAGTTCGATTTCACTAGTTTCTCCAGGATTGATCATATCCTCAGCGTAGTTGATCTTGTAGCCTCTAACAACACCAGTCTTGGTTTCGTGTAACCCGAGGTTCTCTAAGTATTGCTGAGTAGCTTGCATATTATCTATGTTTGTCTTACTTGCAACAATTAAGAAACCGAATTGGGTCTTATTACGTTTAAGAATATCAAACTTTTTCTCGAAAATATCTTGCTTAATTGTGGTCGTGCGAGCGTCGTTACCACCATCAATACCGTCAAATGAAAGTCCTACACTGACTTCAAACTTAGTAAGCATTGCTGCAAAATCATCATCCAGTAGCGTAGCGTTAGTCTGACATCCGAGCGCATACTGAATACCCCTTGCTCGGAATAACGCTGTGGTATACGAGAGTATTTCATAGAAGCGCTTTTTACCTAAGAGAAGAACTTCGCCTCCATGAAAGACTAGCTGGAGAGGAATCTTATCTCGACCGTTAATATACCTCTGTTCAGCGATCTGATTGATAATTTTCTTGTATAACTCGAAATCGATCAACTCGCCCTTGTAATCACCCTTATTCTGCATAAAGCAGTATTTGCAATTGAGATTGCAATCGCGAGTCATTCGAAATATAATTAGGTCTGTAAAACGGAACACGTGTAACTCCTATTGTAGATTGCGTGCCATGTCCAACTTACGCCTCCGACATGAATATAATAGTCTGTACCATAGTACCCAGGATAACCAAAACAACCGTCGACATGAATCTTATCTTCTAAATATACAATCTTATCTGCATATTTTAACCCGATCAATGCAGTATCGCAACCGTCGTAGATCTGTATATCTTCTTTGGTTGCAAAGCAGTCTGGTCCAATTGAAAGTCCTCGAATACTGACCAAATGAGAGTGTATCACTGAAGTGGAAGGTGAGCGAATAGGTACGTACCTTGTACCTACGATACTCGCCCCTGTTTCATTATGATACTCATCTATAAGCTCGAATAATCCCGGTTTTAGAAAGACGATATCGTCATCTAAAGATATGGCGTTGTCACGTTGAAAAGACTTATATAGCATGTATGCCCATTCGTTACGATAGAAGGACGGATCAGGATAAACTATACTGACATGGAAGCCAAATATCTTTCCAGCGGTGATGAACGCTTCATCATCTCTGTCATGCTGCACCTGTACTGTCAAATCCTTAAGATATTTTGGATAGAATATTCTAAAAGACTTCAAACAGACAAGAAAGGTATTGATATATCTACTACGAATTACAATTTTCATGTTGTATTGTAGTCAAAGGTTTTAGACCATACGTACCAAACATCTTTAATTCGTTCAACGGAACTGCTCCGCAGCGTTCTTGAAGTTCACAGATCTTACAAGCCTCAAAGTATGATTTAATTCGATAATGAGGAACCTTATCTGAGATCTCAGATGCATTCCCATCCTCAATCTTATGCAAACCAAGATTAGGAAAGCCCATAAACTTGTTCTCGATCAGATCCGTATACTCGCCAAGCACACAATATGGAACATCAAGGATAACAAAACGCTCTAATGTTGCTGGAAAGTTTGGATGGTTATGATACACCTCTTGAAGATATGGACCCATATCCTTGACAGGGAGATACCATCCATCGGTATACGAATAATCTAGTTTAGAAATAAAGATCAGGCCAATGTACATTTCTTTTAAGAGCTCACCAGCTAAATCAATATAAAGTTGAATGATATTGTTGATTTCAGTCTTCGTGAACCTATTAAGAACAGTAAACCCAACTATCGGTAGACCAACTGCAACACAATTTTTAATACCAAGAATAGTGTCTTCAAATGCATTACCAGGTGTAGGTCTAAACTGAACAGTCTTGTTGTGAGTTTCAGCATCAACACCGTATAATGGAATACGTACAGATGTTACGCCGGCTTGTTTAAGATCGTACGCAAGTTGAGGATCGCGCAGCGTTCGACCATGTGTAGAGAGCTGAATGACTTTCATACCAAGCTTGTCTCGAAGGTAACGAACAAACTGAACTATATACGGAAACTCCCCAGGATCACCACCAGAGATTTCTATTTGTCGGATACCTTGTGCTGCAAAGTAGTCAGCTTCCTTAGTAGCCTGTTGCAATCTTTCAGATGCGGGAACATCTGCATGTTGCCCGTTACAGAATGTACAGCTATTCATGCACTGATTTCCCGGTCCGTAGAGAATGATTGCTCCCCAATCATTATTAACCATCTCCTGCTTAGGAGGTTGATTCTGAGCGACGAGAGCAGGATCTGAGCTTATTTGAACTGGATTAACAGGGAAGAGATCAAAGTGCTTACCATGAAACTCTACGTATTCTTTCCAAACACCAGCACAGCGGTTATTAAAAACACACTGAGCGCACTTGGGTCCTTTTCTCTTCTCACTTATCATGGATAACGAATAGTCTTGAGTGATTCCATTTTGATCAAAGAACTGATTGTTTTTATTAGCGGGATCAATGCCAGCTCGATGCTCCTTAATAATGTGCTCATCGAAATTATACGCTACTGCATCTTGATATGGATACAGATAACACATTGGGATAGCTTCTGTGCGAATAAGAGGAGCATATTTAGCAAGAATAGCCTGAATGACTGGTTTAATCTCAGAATACCTAGGCACAACGATATCTGCATTACGGTATGCATTACCATTAGGATGAGGATACGTTAGATTCATAAAGATACCGGGGGCTAACTGCTGAATAAAGTCGTATGTCTCGAGAAGATATGGAATATTTAATTTAGATATGACGGTCTGGGTAGCTACATCGACGTGCAGCTGTAGAAGATTCTTGAAACCTTGAATAGTTTGCTCATACATCGATGGTACTCGAACAATTGATGTGTGCACCTCTGGTACGTGAGAATGAATGGCGACAAGGACACCATCTAAATACTGAGCAGCCTGTTGAGCAAAATCCCAATCAGCAAAACGAGCACCGTTTGTTTGAAGAGCTACGGGATGCTCAGTTTCTTTAGCATACTGAATGAGCTGCAAGAAGTCTTCCCGAATGGTAGCCTCACCACCTGTGAAACCTACGGTATCCCCTTGAGGAACACTACGAATGATCGCTTTAACCTCGTCTGTAGTAAGGTCTCTTGTACCCTTCTTATCTGTAATGACGCAGTGTATACAGTTATTATTGCACGTAAAGCCTACTTTAAGGTCGAAATAGCCCATATAGAAATCTCCTTGCATTTATGATTCAAGACGCAACATAAGATCTTCGATCATGTTCTGCTGCTCTTGAATAGCCCGTACTAATATAGCTTCTAATTCTAAGGGGCCGAGAATTATTTGTTTAATTCCCTCCTCATTTTCCTGTACCCACTCGGGGAAGATGTTCTCAATGTCCTGAGCAATAAATCCAGAATAACGACGAGTACCGTTTACCTTATCTACCCATTCATATTCGACAGAGTGTAGACGAGCAATAATTGATAAAGCGTGAGTAAGATCCTTAATCTTTTGCTTAAGCCGTTCATCAGAGGTACTCGCATGGTTAGTATGACTAGCGTGTAGAGGATTAAATGTACTGCTATGACTTCCGTGATTAGAATGATTGCTGTGATTATGATGCCACGGGGTTGTTGGAGATCCTTTATCGAGCGCAGCAAGGCTATCTACACCTGCCTTTAGAGCATTCACATCAGCAGCAGTAATTGTGTCACCAAGATTTCGAATAGCTACACCAGATGCTGTTCCAGCGATTTGGGTATATAGAACATCAAGACTTGCTTGTAGAGCATCGTATTCAACGTCATCTATCGCAATACCCGTATTAAAGTTAGCATCAGCTGCTCCTGTTACATCTATAGTGGGGTTATTTGGTTTGTAGATATCTTGAGTAGAATCGAGAGCTACTGTTTGCCCTTTATTTAATCGTAACCAGACGAGCTTATCGCGAATCTCTTTGAGCTTTGTTGCAATAGTTTGATCAGCTTTATCAGAGAATTGAGTAACCGTGGTATTCCAATTCGTCTAAGGCGGTACCCCAACATCCTTAGAATCCCACTGAACGATAACAATACCGGAGCCACCGTTGCCACCCTTATTGGACGCGTACCAGTGACTGCCACCACCACCACCGCCACCAGTATTAGCTCCGCCATTACCACCGGGGCAGTTAGCAATAGCTGAAGTAGATCCGCCTCCACCTGGAGTTCCGTCATTGAAACCAGCTCCGCCAGTAGTCGTGCCTATTGCACCACCACCGCCTCCTCCGACTCCACCGTTACCACCACCCTGGGTATATCCAGATCCACCGCCACCTCCACCCCAGAAATAAGAACCGATGATTCCTGAAGCAGTCGGCTTTTTACCAGCTCCACCAGTAGGTATTACACCTGCCGCACCAGATGTTCCTGCAGCACCAGCTCCTCCGCCGCCTCCGCTATAATAGGCAGCGCCCATATTACCACCAGCAAAGCCTTGACCAGATGTTCCAGCTCCACCAGTAGTAGGTGTACCGTTATTGTAGCCTGAAGCACCTCCACCCGAACCACCGACCAGGCCTGCGGAGACTCCAACAGATACAGGAGAGGAGCCTCCTCCGCCGCCTCCAATGGCCGTTAGTGTTCCAAAGACGGAGTTACCGCCATTTGCTCCGCGGCCGGTAGGATGTGTTTGAGTATTATTTCCTTGAGCTGCACCTATACCTCCAGCACCAACCGTAACAGCGATTTGCTGACCAGGAGTGACGCTAGCATACGTAGTAGTGTCGTAGATAACTCCACCACCTCCGCCTCCGCCGCCCATGTTGGTTCCACCACCTCCACCACCTGCTACAACAAGAACTCGAAGAGCAGTAACACCAGCGGGTACTGTGAATGTTGCATTACCTGGTGTTATAAAAAGTTGTTCTTTGATCTTACCTGTTGTCATAGATATCGGTGACCCGGTATTTGGATCTACACGATTAACAGGAGATGTTCCAGTGTTAGCATGCGTAGCTGTTCCGGTGTTGGAGTGGTTACCGTGGTTAGCGTGGCTGGAGTGGTTTGTATGATTAGAGTGATTGGAATGATTAGAGTGATTGGAGTGATTGGAGTGACTGGAGTGACTGGAGTGGCTCATACTTCGTATCCTACTACCTTAACTTGACCAGGAAATAATTTTTCAAATCGACGAAAGAATAATTCGACAGTCTCGGTTATAAATTGTTCTTTATAATACTTAGAACCTTCATTACTAAAGCCGCCGGGGCTATGAATCGAGACTACTGATCCATCTGGAGCGAATTTAAGATATTCGGGCTGAATATATTTATCATAGGTACCAGCATCATAATTAAACAGGACATGGAAGAACTGATAGAAGCCAGTAGTATTCTGCTGTGTATCGAATGCTATAATTTTTCGATTACCGTGGAGAGGTCTTAAAGGACCGTCTGGGGTATCGCGAATATGCATTTCATGTATATCCTCTATCGAGAATGAATTTGCTTCTAAAATAATCTTACGACTAGGAAACTGTCTACGAAGAACAGATTGCATATACGTGATTGGGAAATTACAAATAGGATCTGTAGGGTTACCTTGGTAAGAGAATGCCATAATAACATTTTTCTTATCAAGAACAACGCTAGACTCGTCTCGGTATACTCCGTTATATATATATCTGCTGAGTCCCATGGAATAGAAACAACAGTGTCTCCATCGATATCTTCAGTAATGAGCTGCTCAATGCCTATTTTTCGACGAAAGATAACATTACGATTAAACGTTACAATCTGCAGCCCGGTAGATTGAATTGGTGTATTTGGGTTGATTACGAACGCAGACCGAGCGTTAATAATATCCCAAAATGCATTATCTTCTTTGGGAAGACCAACGTTTAGATCCCTGAAGACTTCGATGGAGACCACGTTTATTGCCTCACTATTTCAATAGACTCTGTTGGGTTAAGCTTTCTATATTCATTCTTGAAGGTTTCTGCAACAGCATCAATAAATGCAGCTACAGTGAGATTCTCTCGTTCATTTCTAAGTCCAGTGATGCCTAGCCCAGTCTTACGATCCATGTCCTGCTGACTAAGGTACTTTTCAAAAACCTTCGGATCATATAGGAAAGTTAGTGACATGCCCTCATAGAGCCCTGTAGTATTCTTGTTAGTATCAATTCCCGCGACCTTTTTTCCATTGATAACGATGTCGTTATTTTTAAGGCCAACATCACAATGAGGCAAAAGCCCTTGAACAACAAGAACAACCGTACGAGCGAGTAGATTAGCTGTCTCGCTTTCACAGTCACCCTTAAACTTGTACTCAAATACAATCTGATCCGAGGAGAAAAGGAAGGTAGTATTCTGCTTACCGAGCTCAAGTTCACCGGGCTTCATAGGAGACGTAATAATCGTATCACCATCAATACTCTCCATCTTAAGCTGATCAACAACCTGCTTCTTATAGACGACGTTTCGGTCAATCGTATAGATTGTAAGACTTGTAGTCTCGAGCGGTGTATCAGGCTGCAATACGAACTTGTTTCGAGTGTTCATCTGATCCCAAAACACATTCGGTTGAGGTGGAAGGCCTGCATTCACTTTAGAAAACATTCTAATCTGCATCTACGTGCTCCTTTCATATTAGTTAGTCTCAGTATAAGAGAGCCTAAAAGACTCTTTCTTATATTAATATCTTTCATTCATAATATAACCCGAACAGTAAAAAAGGGCCCCATTGCTGGGGGCCCTTTCGAGTTACGATATGGTACCGACTTAGATTACGATGTTATCGTAAGCATTCGCACCAGTAATAGTACGGATGTTGTCGATCTGGATACGTCCAATGTAGCGCTTATTCAGAACAGCCCAGTCACCGTAAGTGGCGAGAGCGGCTTCCTTGTAGAAGTTCTTACGCTGGATGATCCCGGTTGAGAAGAATGGCACGAGAGTACCGAAGGCGATAGAAACATCAGCTTCGTTCTCATCGTTTTTCCAAATACAAAGTAACTGGTTATCCGGTACAACAGAGGACGGAACTTTGAATACTGGGATACCATAGATTTCACCAACCTGGTGACCACCAACGCGAGGTTGTGCACCTTTGGTTGTGAAACCACTGTTGAGGCGGAGATACGATACGGCTGCAGGACCACCTACGATGCGGCTTACACCACCACGAAGGATGTCGTTGAACATTGTATCACCAACGCGCTCAATTGCCTGTGAGAAGGTCTGAGCAGTGTGGAGGTAGCTATCATCAGTAGTATCACCAGATGCAGCGTTGAAGTGGACCGTATACTTAGCTGGGTTCAGAGCCGCAGCTTGGTACGCGATCTTGACAGCGCGGAAATCGAGAGCTTTCTTGATTTCTTGACCGGCGTAGTCGACGAGGAGTTCCTCGGCCGAAACACCGAAAGAGGTATCAAGAACGAGTTCGGTAAGCTGAGACCATGTTACACCAATGCTGGTCGGACGAGGTCTGAACCAGTAATCGGTCATGATTAACTCGACTTCGCCGAGATAGTCACCTGTGAAGTCACCTTCAGAATTGAAGCGTCCGTAGCACTTTTTGACCTGAGCAGCGTCAGCACCAGTCAGTTTGTAGACGCCGGGGGCGACTGCAGTAATCGTGAGATCGAGGCCGGTCTTAACGAGCCATTCACCGGAGTTAGAGAGGTTAGCACCGGTCTTAGCTTGAACAGCAATAGGATCGCGCTCACCCTTGTCACCGAAGAGAGCAGCATAGCCGTCGAGGTACCCGAGGTTAGCGAATTCAGCCTGTGCACCAGCCTGAGGGGCGGTGACGTTCTTCTGACCGAAGTATACATACGTACCAGCGCCAGAAACCGTGATATTGGTCTTAGCGATCATAACAGTGTCGCCATCAGCGAGGGAGCCAACTACACCGTTTGCGAGTTCGTGTACATAACGATCTTCGGTTGTCTCATACATAGCGCGGCGGTAGTCTGGATTCTGGAGCTCTGCCTGACCGTTAATGTTCCACGGATCGTTAGCATCGACATCCGTATCAAGGCCCTTAACACCGAAAGTTCGGTCGTTCATGTCCTTGCCCCACTGGGTATTGGTATACACAGGGCGGATGTACTTGATAGAATCTTTTGCAGATTCCATTGCGCATGGTTTGTTCAATTGAGTTCGTTAAGCTCAACCCGTCCACACCCGATTCTATCAAAAGGTGTAACTGCTATACATCGCTGTATAGATCAGACTATATCTTCATCTCTCCGAAGAGAGAGGCTACTACTTCCACCCACTTGGGTGTACTCTACTGGGTTCATACTTTCGTATGCCGGTCGATAGTCGTTGAACGTTGATTCTGGCGAATTAACCTGTACTATTTAGTGTCAGTTGAGAAAAAGATTCAAATACTAACAAATATAAATAAGTACTGATTCTATGGCGAATTCCGTAAACAATCATCACTAATTATAATAGGAGGGTTGAAATGAGTTCGTTACGAGTATCTGTAACCTGTGAAGTATGTGGAAAGACATTCACAAAGTGTAAGCCAGCAGCTTTGCGTAGTTCACTTTGTCGCTCTTGTAGTATAAAAAAAACCTATGCAGAGAACTCAGAAATATTACAACGAGCTTTAGAGAAACGAAGAATCACTTGTACTAAGATTTACGGGGTAGATAATCCTGCTAAGAACACCGAAGTTAAGAAAAAAGAGAAGGCAACTCATCTTAAACATTACGGGGTTGAACATCCTCTTCAACGTAAAGAAGTTTATGAAAAGGCGAGCTTACAGTCTCACTCATTAAAAGCTCGAGAAACTCGAAAAGCTAACGCCTTAAAGCGATATGGAGTTGATCATCACATGAAGAACCCCGAGTTCTTAAAAAAGTTTGAAGATGCTGCTTTTGAAAAAACAGGATACAGAAATCCTATGCATAATCCAGAAATAATTCAGAAAATAATTGATACATATGGCCGAATAGGTTCAGTGAGAGGATACATGTATCACGATATTCATTTTGACAGCTCCTGGGAACTTGCTTTCTATATATGGTTAACAGATAATAAGAAACAATTCATTTTTCACCCGAATACACCGTTAGAGTATGTAGGAGATGATGAAAAAATACATCTTTATTATCCTGATTTTCTTGTGGAGGGCCAGTTCTATGAACTAAAAGGTTCACAATTTTTTAACGAAAACAATGAGCCTTTCAATAAATATACCCAAAAATTCTGGTGGGGTAAATATAGAGCTCTTCAAGAAAATAAAGTTGTGATCCTTCGTCAAGAAGACATAAAAGAATATTTAGAATATGTGAAAAACACGTACGGTGCAGAATATTTGAAACAGTTTAAGGTGAAAGAAAAAAAGGCTTCTACTGTATAGAAGCCTTTAATTTTTACTGTAATGAAATGGGTTAAGAGGTTTCGCCAGAAACCTTCGCTGCTGATTGTCTCCAAATCGTGAGAGTTCCCAGCAATTCAATAGCGTTTTACTTCAAGATCACTCTTGAAGGAGTCAGCAAAATTAAGCGGCAATGCTTAATCGGTTTAACTCAGTGAAGATCTTGTTACGGATCGTGTTCGGATATGCGAGACGGACGAGACGAAGCATATTTTCCGGGGACAGGCCCTGGAAGCCCTGGCTCATCTGGGTTTCAGTAAGACGGCTCATGAAACGAGCCTGGTTCTCTAGATGGATTGCGAGGTTACGAGCATCAGATTCTTGAAGATTCTTGATGTTCTTTCCGACCTCGGGAATACGTGCCCATTTTTCTACGAGTTTATCGGCGCGGAAATTGCGCTCTTCTCTATAGAGCTTGTCGGTCACATTATCCCTGACAGTCGGAGCACCAGCCATTCGGGAAGTTACACCCATGATTGTTCTCCTTGTTAGGTTTGCGAAATATGTCTATAGAGGAATCTAGGTTTTACGTACCACGCTTACGCGCGTCACACCGTTTTTTTGTAGCATCTAAAGCTAATCAGGTCCGTCATATCAAGATCGGGTATTCGGGCAGATGTATTCCCTTAGGCATATATGTGTGTACCCTAATTCTCTCACATCTTAATTAGTGGCAGCTCTTGAAGAGGTAGGTCACTGAGCAGGTTTCTGTAATAGATTGCTAAAAGCTTGACCAATCGGTCCATTTCTGGGTGCTCGATTTAGTGCTTGCACAAAGGCTTGTGCAGCTTGAGGATTGGCATCTAAAGCTTTCTTCAAATCCTCCGGATTATTTATAGCTACAGAAGCTGTTCCCTGTTCTTGCTGCTGTTGTTGAGGGTTTGCCTGAGCTCCAGCAATTGCATTCTTTAGTTGATCTGCAGATGGCATACCTGGAATGTTGATTCCCAGATTACCGGCTACCTGTACGAGCTTCTGAAGTATTTGCTGACCTTTCTGATCTTTTGCAAGAGCAGCAGGATCGCTATACTTGCCTAAAAACTTTGTTACAGCCTGTTTAAATTCTGCTGTCTGATCTGGAGCATCTGCCTCATATAGAGCTCGAAGTGTTGCATACGCAGGGTGTTTATAGATATCTTCAACTGTTCGCTGTTGTGTGTTTCCTTCAGGTTGCTCTGTCTGCTTTGGTTGAGCCGCTTGCTGAGTTGGTTGAGTAGACTCCGGTTGGTTTACAAAGGTCTGAAGCGCTTGAAGAACCGAGGTAAAGACTTCAACGGGTTCGGTTAAATCGTTCATAAGGTCAGACGTTCCCGTGCTATTAGCTTGACCTACTTGTGCGAATTGCGATTCAAGATCTGCTGATTGTCCTACCTTTTGAAACTGCTGCTCCAAATCCTGCCCTTGTTGAGGTGTAGTAGGAGTAGCTTTCTTCTGCTGAACTGCTTGCTGACCAGCCTTGACTGCTTGTTGCATTCCTTTAGGGAGAGCCTTTGTTACTGTGTTAATTGCAGCAGTCTTAAACTGCTGCCCAAGATTTTGAGCAGCCCCTTTCATAAAAGTACCGACAGTCCCAGCTTCCTCAATCTGATCTAGTTCAGGAAATTGAGAATGTAGACTCTCTACTATCTTAATTGCTTTATCCATTATGATGCCGGTCCTAACTTGAACGAGGTAATCTTTGGAAGATCCTTAGCTGCTGCTTTTAAGGAAGCAAAATCCTTGAGCTGGCGCCATTTCCCATTCGCCATGTAAAAAAGCTTACCCGCTGAAGCAAGACCTTTTTCAATAGCGTCTGGTCTATATTCACTTTCTACAGTTTGAAGAGTCTTTAGAATATTAACACAGGTAGTGCTAACCATTTTCTTAGCATCCTCACCCTCGAATCCTACGGTATTTTTAAGTTGCTTGTTTCTAATAGCTTTGGAAATAGCACCTACACTAGATAGTCCTAGAAGTGCTGCAAATCCTGCTACAGCTGCAACAGCAATACCAAGGGCAGGATTACTTTCCGCAACTTGTATAGCTCCGGTAGCCCCGGCAAATACCTCATGAGATTGAAAGCGAGGATCGTCGGGATCGTGTCCGCCAGGCGATAGTCGAAGAGAAACACCTGCCGGTTGGTGAGGAGTTGTTATAGGTACTGATTGAGTGAGGTGTTCAGGATTTACATGAACAGTAGAAGCAATATCTGTAGGCTGAACATGTTCTAATCCTACTGGATGATCAATAGGCTCTTCCAAAGAATGGGGTGTTCCTTCAACAGAGACAGGAGGATTAACTATGGAAGACGTATCTGGATGTACTGGGGATGTTGGTTCACCTGTTTGTACTGATTGAGTTGCAGGAGGGTTAGGACTTTTTTCACTGGGGGAAAGAGCAGGGTTGTTTGTGTTTCCCGATACTAGGTCTTTTGGGCTTCTTGAAGCCTGTCGTTGTATATCTCCGCTCCCAAAACCTAGGGGGTTATTTATGTAATTATTAACAAAATCTAACTCTTTTTGAGATAATGCGTTACCATTCCACTCAGCATGGTAAACACGGCCGTTGGAATCAGCCTGAACGTTTGTAAGCCTTTCACCGTCAATATTCAACTCTGTCGACTTACCCCCAAGTCCCTTAAGAAAGTCTATCAAACTCTCCGCAAGTCTAGGAATACGAATGTAATCAGAAGCCTTTGGTCTAGTCTCTGCAAGAGCTAGACCGTTCTGCTTAGCCCATCGGCGAATACTGGCACCGTACTGTTCACTCTTTGCAAGTCTCTTGATGTAGTCGAGGGCAACTGCGTTATTGTTTTTTGCAGCTACGAGGAGATCACCCCAAGATATCTGCTTAGAACCGGTTGAGACCTGCTGTGTTTGAGGTGAGAGCTGCTTAGTAGCCCAAGTATTAAGCTTATTACCAAGTTTCTGACCAACCTTAGCCCCGGCCATTCTACCACCCATTCCACCGGCAAGCGCCCCAACCCCACCAAGAGCAGAGCCGAGGGCTGCTCCACCAGCACCACCGGCAATACTGCCAACGGTCGGAAGAGCCTTCGCTACAGCCTGAGCACCCTTGGCGAGCCATTGAGGAGCAGCTTCCATGAGCTTAGTTGATGCGCGAATAAACTCATCATCACTCTCTAAAAGAAAGTAGACCTCATTAATCTGAGCGCGCATTTCTGGAATACGATAGAGAGCCGCTATTGTTGAATCTGAACTTTCATTAAGAAGATATGCAGTGCGAAGGAGTGCCTGTTTATGGGTGATTCCATTTCCTTCGAGAAACATTCGAAGTTCATTCATTATATTACTCCTGCGGCATCTTCAGCTGGGGTATCCTGAGGATCTTGCTTAGCCTCAGGCGGTAATTCACGGGCCTTCCAGTCTGGGAATACCTGGGATCCGAGTTTATTGAGCTTATCGAGATTTGCCCACGTCCATTTTGAATAATCAAGTCCGCCTTCTGCTTTCCAAAGCTGGCCAATAGCCCCCCTAACAGTAGCCGGAGCGGTTCCATCGTTTATCTGTGCAATGAGTTTTCGGACAAGGTCGTCGAAATATGCTTTGGTATCTTGAACATTTTTGATATCTAGCGGAGGGCCTTCCTGAGGTTCTTCTGCGAGAGAAGGAGCTGCTCTAGTAGTCTTCGTAGCTGGCGCTGCAGGATTTTCAAATGCCTGAATCAGTGAATCGATCATTTCATCCGAGATTCCTACCACACCTGCAGCGAAGTTTGTAGCTGCACTGCCAATACCCTGACCGATAGCTTTTACGCCA